>Ga0307517_10011313_pt1 | contig 12382 bp, 4 predicted proteins | sample 23_EM_MG_FD_194515 | JGI IMG/M metagenome (GOLD analysis project Ga0307517, IMG submission 194515) | Populus trichocarpa ectomycorrhiza microbial communities from riparian zone in the Pacific Northwest, United States - 23_EM | ecosystem: Host-associated > Plants > Roots > Unclassified | place...
TATTAAATTTTGATATATATAATAAATTGCAACTTCAATTATTAATTTGCTTATTTTTTTCTTTTTTTTTCTTTATCAGGGAGGTGATAGATTGTCGCTCCCACATAGCACATGGAAACGGGCTTTGTGCCTTTGTTAAACTTCATGAACAAGCAACAGAGTCAAGTTTAATGACAACATGAGATGCATAATACATCTGAAAGCCGGTGGGGTGAGGTCTACGTACATATTATATGTTATTAAATATATATAGCGGTTTTTAAGAGTACTGTAAAATTTATATTTTTTCAGAGATAATTACTATGCTTGATCAGTACTCGATAATTAAAGTTGGTAGAAAATTTTCCATTAAAACTCAATGTTCTCTTTTGAGCTTTTGGATGAAATTATCAGACACCAAAAGGAGAGTTTTCGTGCTGCCCCAGCACCGGAAGCTAAGTCCATGCATGTATTCAATATTAATTGCCTTTGATATCAACTTTGACAATGATGATGAACACAATTTTTTAAATATTAATCTTTATAGAGAACATAGCAATGCAAATAAAGCTAGAGGTGACGAGGAGGATGCAATTTGAGGAGGATTTGATTAAGGAAATATTGACACAAGTTCAAGCCCTTGGAATATAAACAACCAATGGCATGTTACATATAAACTATCGAAGATGTTATGATGTTTTATTGTTTGCTATGAAGATTTTTATTTGAACTTGTATTTTTTTATAAAAAATTATGCTAGTGAAAGTACATACCATATATACAAATCCATGTATGAAATATGACCTATCTCAATGAAAAATATGAACGATTTTCTGGCGGATTATGAAGAACTCCGCCGAGTGGTAATTAATGAAGATAAGATCATATATGAGTGATACAAGTACATTCTTTTATTGACCCCACGGTCTTGAGGACGATCAGCCTCCTCCTTTAACGCCGTCTCTATTCTAGTTTTATTGTATTTAAACATACAAATGCTTAAATTTATAATAAATATTTGATTTTTATATCAAGATAATTTATTTTTAAATATTTGAATTTTGTATTAATTTAATTTTTTTAATTATGTTTAATAGATTATTTTTTAAAAAATATTTTAAAATTATTATTGACGGGTTACCGACAAACTTATTCCGTCGGTATATTCCAAAGAGTTGAAAAAGAATTATAACAAATATCAATACTATTGTTAACTCATCGACGTAATCAGTTCATCGATATATTCTAGAGAGTTGAAAAATAAATACTGTAAATGTCACTACAATTATTAACTCACTGACAAAATTACATATGATTTTCTTGTCGGCGATACGTTAAATAGTATCTAGGGAATTACCGACAGAATAAAATGGATAATTTTTTTTAGCACGCATGATCGATCCGTCTGTAAAGCTACAAGTAAATTTATTAACGACAGACTTACCATCCATGATCCCGTCAATAAAATAATCACTAATGAATTGTTAGCGTAAATACCGACAGAAATTTTCGTCAATAAAATTGTTAAATCTGGTGGTGTAAAGCAACATGATTAGAGAGAAAATCTCCAACCAAACATTATTGAGAAAGGAAGGACATTAATTCTCTTTATTTTCTTGTATAAACAAAGCTTTTAGATTATACTTTTATACATAGGCATGTTTTGTTTCCTAAAGTTTGGTCTTTTGGGAGACAAATATTGTAATGGGGTTAAATAAGATGCGAAGCCGCGTAGCTTTAGGAAACAAACTTTTCTAAAAAAGCAAGCACTCTTGATTGATCCTGGAGAGCATACATCTAAAAAGGCATTGAAATGTTTTCAAGAAACTCTCCCAGACAAATATTGTTTGCGTAAATAGTGACAACTTTGGATTGAATCAATCTTGCCGGACACTTGTTGCCTTTACTTTACATGCCTTTTGGTTGAAGCTAATAGAAGAGTGGTGGGATTCTTTTGAATTTATTTTTCATTTGGAAACCCTAGCTTATAATTCCTTACATAAAACAAACATTTCCCCCCTTTTGACTCATTGGCCTTTTGAACCACACAAACACATCTCCCAGTGTCCCAGTCCTATACATACAGTGCATAGATTAATTTCACTTTGATTTAATACACTAATCGTAGCTAGAATTAATGTTAATTGCCTGCTCAAACGGCTTAAACAACGTCAAGATCGAGTAGTGTATAAAAAAAGTGGTGTGTATATGCAATGCTCATGGCCGCTCGAGACGCATTTAATGGAGGCCGACTACAACTAGGTCGGCAACAAACGTCACCCGTCTCTATCCACCAATACGCGGCCAGCCATTATTTGTTAGTTTGTTGTTTTTTGCAAGTAAAGTAATTTGCAAATGTAGTGATCAAACATACTAATACATATTCGAGTTTGCAATTGATTACAGCTGGTTTAGGATAGAAATGACATGTATAGAATAGATACGAATGACTTTGGTTGAAAATATATAGCATAGACACTAATTAATTTATAATTATTGAATGATTTTTACGTAAATTTATGTATTTTAAAATTAAAAAATACAAAACATGTTTTTATTTTTATTTTCACTAACTTTAGTTTTCTTATTTTGAGAGATAAACAAACATTATGTAAATGAGTCAATCATGTCATAATTATACACAAGAAGAAGAAGAAGGAGAAAGAAGACAACTTTTTTTTTTTTGTTTTTTCATTATGTTAAATATATAACTCATAATTAATAACATTGGTCATGATATTCTTGATTCGAAGAATTTTATGGAAGGGGCGGGTGGGAATAAACACAAAGTTTTACAAAAGAAATCTAGCTAGCTAGTTAAGATCGAGCCACTCCAAATCCACGCAGGGGAGTGCATGTACTTTCTACAATTGAAGAAAAGATAAAAAAGAAAAAAAATCTCTTATCAACCAAAAAAAATTTTGGTTAAATTTTTTTAATGTTCACACTTGATCACACAATTACCTGGCTATCGTTCCTCAGGCTCACGGTCATGATCAAAGGATAGCCGTAAGACCCACTTGGCGAGGGACTTTCTTCTTGCGTTTTTCAGCAGTTGGTGATGGCTTTGATTATTAATGTTCATGGACTCCACAAATGACTTCAATCGTTGGATAGCAAGGTTTAGTGTTTCTTCAGACATGTTAGCAAAGCACACTCGAAACCAACCTGGCTCGGTGCAATGGCAAGAAGAACCAGGAGAGATATTGAGCTTAACTTGATGAACAATCTTTTTCCAAAGCTCCATTTCTGCGTCAAACGTGTTAGAACTCAAGAGATGCTTCATGTTAACCCAACAAAACAAGCCTGCATTGCTCTTTAGGCAGCTGATTCCTGCCTTTTCAAGGCCCTTGACGAGCAATTTTTGACGTTGTTTAAGCCTCTTTTGATTCTCAGAGATATAATTCCTCGTGAACTTTTTATCAGAGAGCAGAGCAGCAAGAAGATATTGAGTTTGAGAAGACACTAAACCGAAGCTGGACATTTTAGTTGCTGCTGATACAACCATGTCATCGTTGGAGTAAATTGCACCAACTCTAAAGCCAGGGAGACCAAGATCCTTTGATAGACTATACACAACATGAACTCTATTCCAAACTTGAGAGCTTTCACATTTCATATCCTTCAAAACCTCCATGACACTTACAAACCCTGGAGAGTTAAAAACTGTGCCGGAATAAATTTCATCGCTTATTAGATGAATGCCCTTTTCGGTGATCAAGCTTAAAAGAAGATTCAATTCACTGCGGGTTATTGTAGTCCCCAAAGGGTTTGACGGGTTTGTGACCAAGACACCCTTAACCCTCAGGTTTCTTTTTTGGGCTTCCTGAAAGGCATCTTCAAGGGCTGGTGCAGTGATTTGGAAGCCATTTGAGCTTGTACATTGAATTGGTACAATCTCAACCCCAGTTCTCCACTTGAGATCTCTATCAAATCTGCAAGAATAATTAAATAACCAATTAATACTGTAGAAATGCAAGTAGTAACAGGGAAAGTATATAGGAGGATAAAGTATATAGATCATATGCTTACCCCGGGTAGTATGGAGTGGGAAGAAGAAAGGCCTCCCCGGGTTCGGCAAGGCAGAACATGAGTGTCTCATTAGCCGAAGTTGCACCAGCAGTGAGTACTATTTTGTTTTGATCAAAGGTTACTTTGTTGCCTCTTATTTCAGCCATGAATTCCACCAATGCCTGTAAAGAAAAAAATATTGGAGCCAAGCTTATTAGTTAGATACATAAATCATTCGTCAACGTATATGTGTGCGCGTGTGTGACCTAAAAAAGCAAGCAATAATGAACTTACTTTCTTGAACGCCGGAAGCCCATGATAATCTTGGAAAAGAGCAAGCTCTCTAAATATGGACTGCCCATCTTTTTTGAACCCAGCTGCGTCCTGGTTATTAGCAAGCCATGACTCAAGAAGATCAAAAGAGAGCTGCAAAAAATAGCAAATGGAACGTAAGCTACCTGTAATTCCAATATATACTCCATAGGAATATGACAACAAGGACACAGGAAGCAAAGAAACAGTTGTAATGGGCAGTATGTAACATCTCTGTAATAAAAACAGGGATAGAATGACAGGCCTGAAGCTCTATATATTCCAGACCTTACCACCTAAGGGACCAAAATAGATGATAGAAGAAACATTTTTGAGTATGTTTTTTCTAACCTGATTCTCTGCAAGACCCATCTGAATGATGCCTGTTGGATTCTTGATCTCATCGTATGGGTTCTTCTCGTATTCCTGCCATCCTAGGAAGTAAGAGGAATCTTGGCCATGAGTATTACACGTGGCTTTTCTAGACAACAACTTCATTTTGTTTATCTATTGAACAAGTTGTTTTCAAGCTAGAGAGCTTCGAATATTAGCAAAAGAAAGAAACAACTATACAAGTAGCTAGCAAGAAGGAATTTTCAAGACAAGAAAAGCTCAAGAGATAAGAATTGGAAGAAGGAATTATGGAATGCATATCAATATTGTAGCTAGCATATATATATATATATAGTGGCTTATTAAGAGAAGTTCAATTAAAGACAGATTAGTCATAGACAATTTTGACCATAGAGACAGGATTTCTTATGCTTAATAATTAATTCATTAATTGCTCAGGACACCAAACATATGTTAATTCGACGCGCTGCACCGTACCACAAGACATCACACATTCCTGTGCTCGAATCTGGTAGTGTTGCCCTTATACCATACCCCTTTAGATTGAAAGTGTGCTCCACCAAATGCAAGATCGCGTGGGGCTATATGTAGCTAACATATTTTTTTTGGATACGGGAGTAGAAAACTAAGAACTAAGGCTTACGAGAAGGAAAGAGGATTGTACATACAAGTAGTGTAGCAGTAGTGGTGTTCAAATGCTATATACCGACAGGAAATCTTATAGAAAATGGCTAAAAGTGACCCACGGTAACTTGAACTCTAGATAGTGCCACCGAGGGTCCATGTGCCTCCTGGACCTATCAAACCTTGTCGGCCACATTCTCCCTCTTTAGCACTCAAATCGGCCCATTTTGTTTCTGCTTAATTTTAACCCGTAGAGCCAAATAGATGTATATATTACCTACAACACAACCTTTTGATTTGAAGCCAAACCTTTAGTCTCTAATGGAAAGAAATTAGTCGGTATCATGTTGTGTAGGTTGTAACACAATTAGAAAGATGGAGTGATTTGCTAGCAACTAGTATGGTCAGTCGGCCTATAGAAACGGTAAGTAGCTAGACCGTTGGTTCAATCTCTTAATTACTACTCACTAGATAAATATGTTAATAAATCTTTTTTTTTTTTAATAATAGTCGATTATATTATAACCAGCTAGATGGCAAAGAAAACAATGAATAAATCCTAGTTAACAATGTGAAATGTGAAGAAAAGGTTGCCCTATTCCCTTGAACGAAACAGTTGAACTTGATTCCCAACTGTCCCATATTTACTTGAGTAGTGACCCAAATCATTGAACCAGCATCAATTTTGAGTAAAATGCCTATATTGTTCAGGATATATAGCTACCAAGCATGGACGGTGGAGACTGATAAAATGGATTGTTTCGTTATAAATCTTTGTTGCGTGACAAATAAAGGGAAGGAGGTAATTAATGAGATTGTGTGTTTTTATGAGCTGGGTATGGTAAAGATTCGAACAAACATCGAATTCAAGCAATTGTTGGCAGCAATTTAATTCCAACCATCTTCGGCACTTGGTTTTTCGGCTACCTGATTTCTGACCATCCCCCACTAGCAATATTTTTTGGTCATGGTCATATGATCCTAGCTAAGACTAGTATTAAAAAACTCAAGGTCAAAAGGAAGAGTTAAAATTAAGGGATTGAATGTCATTGATTGAGTGTTTTGTAACAAAAACAAAAGGGAGAAAAAATATTAAGAGTTTTACTTTGTCGTACGGCCGCTGCATGAAATATGGAAGGCAAAGCTAGGGAGGTAGGTGAGATGGTGGTGGTGGTAGTGGTGTTTATTATGGAGGCAGGCAAATCAGCTGCAGATTTAGAGGACTTTTCTCTCTCTTTTTTAGGATATGATATATTCCTTTGCTTTATTTCACCATTGTAGTCAAGTGAAGTGAGGGACAGCTCATGCTTATCATCATCATCAAATAACTTTCTTAATCTTTCTTCAAGTTCTAGCATTAAGGTGGATTAGTCATCAATGGAATGTTGAAACTTGAAACTACTTGGAAGCAGCCTGTAGCTAGGACTGCATATAATATGTGGTTGGTAGTTGCTTAATGACCGGGGACCCTTTCGTCTGCTAGGTCTTTCTCTTTTTTCTTCCCCGGTAGGTGGCATTTTTGTTGAGAAATAACTCCAATACTTTATAATTTATCTATTTAGATTATTTCACAATTAAGTTTGTTTTATACCATTATGTTAAAATCAAGCATCTAGAATAAGCTAGAAAAATATAACAACAAAGAAGGAAAATTAAAAATAGTAGGCAAAGTTACAAATTCACAGTTTAATACAGAGACCACGCATCTTTATTAATATATGGCTTTAAGATTTACAGGTTACATAATAATTACATGCTAATTATTAAGTAAAAATAAGGTTAATTTATAGATTTCTTGTATTTTTAATTTATAATCTTTGACGGCTCATTCTAACACATCTAAACTCAACTATTATATTTTAATATAATAGCAGAGCCATCTCAAGTCCAATTCACTTGACTACTTTAAAAAATATGCCGCTAGTAAACGAGAGTGTTAGAATTATCAATCCTATATATAATAAATAAACACTAAAACATAATATATAGAGTTGAAAATGAGTGCTCCGCCATAAAAACTTTTTAAAAAATTATATTATATCTCCTAAAAATTTAAGTTTTTTTTTTTATTAAAATGGTTCTTTGATATTTTTTTAAAATCTAATTGATTATACGGTCACGAATTTAAATTTCATCAACTCTATTTTCCTCTTCAAATTAAAATTAATTAATAGCACAAAAAAATAGTAGAGGTCTATACAAGTTTCAAAGGCAAATAACTTTTATTTGAGGGAGTGTGTTAGAGAATAATATAATCTGTATTTTAAAATCTCACCTAATAGTCTAAGTTTTTGGATTGAGATAACTCTTTAACAATCTATACTCCAATTACTAATGTGATTAGTAGAATACCAAATCATTAACTCGCGCTATGCTGCGGCTTTAAATTATATGAGGATTGATCCGATTTAACTCGATTGACTTTATATGTTCAAAATCAACCCATACAACCCGTAAATACATAATTGAACTAAAACAAATTTTACGATGATATTTTTTTTAATATTAAGATAGCAATATATTGGTTTGACTTGGATCAAAAGGTTAACATGTTAAATTTACGATCTACGTTATGAGACTATGATAACTCCACCAAAAACAAATCAAAATAAATTATTAAGTATAATTCTCAATTAATCCATTATTAAAGAATAAAAATAAAATAAAAATTAATTAAAAAACTTAAAAAAATAAATTAAATTAACTTGTAATATTCACAATCAAATATCAAGATAATTCATGAGACCTGGGATACAATAACTTCAATATCAGACTTAGTTTTTTTTTTTTTATTAATAAAGAGAGAGGAAAACGATATAGCAGCGAGCCCCTTGCTATTGATATATATGCACGCAGCCTCGTATGTGTTTTCCATTAATATTTAAACTATACATAGGAGTTGTACATAATAAAACTAGATACAAGAGGACACAAGTACATAAGATATCAACTAATTGTACATTAACATGAGAAAATCTATAAACCATGTTGCAGTGTCGGTTCTGTAACACTTTCACTAGGCTTAGAATTCTGACTCTGACTTAGACTGAGCGTAGGATTCTTACTTGTGCCTAGCGTGGGTTCTGCAGACTCTTTGAGCTGGCGTGCGAGTTCTGCAGACTTCTTATACTGAGGACATGACTTCTCCTTGACAATGTGTAATTTAGAGAAATTTAGAGAAATGAAAATCAACAATTACAATTACAATTACATCAAAGTTGATGATTTAAGTAATTTAGAGAAATGAAAATCAAATCAATTTCAATGTCATTGTCAATTAGAAAATCTTGCCTAATCCAAGTTGATGCAACACAAAATGGTAAATACTTCTTAGGCACCAAGTTATATATATCCATTATCCAAGGCGGAATCATACTCCTTCTAATTCTTTTATATAGTTTTGATAATTACATCAATATTTAAACTAAACTAGCAACTATAATTTGATCAATTTTATCTTATGATTACTTCTAAGATATTAAAGAATTATTTTGATTCAAAAACTTAGATGAATTTTTAAAATTTTCTTAGATATATGAATATTTTATATTATTAAGATTTTTAATTTAATCTAAACTTGTAATTAATATTTTATCATATAAGTTTTAATATTATATTATATTATAAAAAGATCATATTAAAAACTTAAGTCGTTAAATAAATCTTTATAAAGATAACTTGCAGAGTATAAAATATTCAAAATCAAAATCACCAACATAAAATACAACCGAAAAGAATTCCATCAAGGAGTTTAAAATTAATTCAAAATTACAAAGAGCTTGCGTTAAAAAAAAGTTTTTGGTTCAGAGTAAATGGGAAAAAAAAAAAAAAGAGTCAACACACCTGTATTCATATATGCCCTTAATGTGTTATGGTAGATAGTGGAATAAGATGTCAAAACTGTTGAAACTGACAAATATCGACTACTAAACGTGACAGGGCAATAATGTTTCCAGAATAAAGGGTCAAACCAACTTAAATGCTTGATAAATATTGGCCCCCCTCCCCCATTGTTACCATGCAGGTCTCCTCTATAGCTAGAATGATCTGATTGAAGCAATTTATGAACACATAATTATGACAGACACAAGCTTCGCTATGGGACGACAAGCAAAGAATTATGGGGAATCCCAAATAATGAGATGGACATGTACACACCCAGATTGAGATCAGTAAATTACACGGACTGTTTGCGTGTTTAAGTTTATAAGCAATCAAGAACCTGATTCCGGGGCAGGAAATTATTGGTTTGTCGATTGATGAGCTCAAACATGTAAGAATTTGGTATCTTGGAAAGGGTATATCCAAATTAACATTTTGGCCTATCTCAGGATTTTTCTTAGGTCGACAAATGAAACAGGCCCGATAGAGTTATAATCAGCTTAGGCATATTAATTACCACATAATTAATTGAGTGTTTAGAGTTAAGAACAGGAGAGAAAGGGAGATCGAATAATTGAAGTGGCCACGTGGTTTGTAGTAGAAAAAGGGTTATTATCGCATGTGAAACCCTCGTTTAGTTGCCCCCACAGCACAAAGCCCACTAAAACACATAGAGGAAGAGTGCAGGGTTCGGGGACCAATTTGGAGACCATAGTCCCTTGGTGACATCTAACATGATGCTCACGCTAGTCCATTCCTCATAAACTTCCTAGGAGACAATGCACGGTCCCTCTGCTTCCCTCAATTCAACAACGTTGGCCCCCTTCCTAATCCTTTCATGAATGCTCTCTTTGTCTCATTCTCTATCTATCCATCTTAAATTTGCTCTTGTGCAATTTCACAATTTGAGGTCCATTCCCAAGTAAAATTTTGGAGAGGTCAACGAAAACTACACCCACCTGCTATTTTAATGTGAATAAAACACGTAAATTCCAAAGGGCTAATTAAAGTAAATCCCTTTCTTCTTCCCTTATTCCTTATCAAAACAAAATAAGAAACTCTTAATTAGCATTGACTAGAATATTAAAAGTCGTTCATCAAGCAATTCCACGGTTCAAAACTCAAAGTTTGATTTGGGACGCTATGGCAGTTGAATGTCCCACGAATAAGGATACTATCAAGTTGCCACTCTTATAAATGAAGTAAGCGATTAGAATGGTTGAATTTGGCCCAGAAGTGGGAAAAATTATTGGTCAAGAACCTCGCTAGGTGCATGTAGCTAGTAGCATGATAACTAGCTTCTTTTCTGCATGGAAATACGAAGCGCTGGGATGATGAGATAAACCCAACTTCACTTTCTTACGATTTCAATTGCCGACTGGTCCTTATCCTTGTGGCTACTAGTACCCTAGCTTTAATTCATGATGTGGATGTGACGGAAGTATGTGCATAATTAGGCCTCTCTAGGTAATCAAAACTTTGCTGCGTGCAAAATCTTTGTTGTTAAGAAGAACATGATCTTGAACTTCAACTATATATTTAGATAATCATTTTCAACAGATGAAATGTGCAGTAGACGATATATAAGAAAAAACCCTTAATTACTGAGGAATCAGGAACTTTCTGAAAATGATTTTTCGAGTACAATTTGATCCAACTATATATGGTGAGTTTTTGAACTCCTTTACCTCTTAATTATAAAAGAACACCTAACCCCAATGGTACAACAAATATATCAACTTGAGGATATTGAATTGAATGTCATGTGTACGATGTAGCATTATGTGTTCTCCGTTTCTTTCATTGTTTGAGCCTTCCAGTCTATGCATTTGTAGTTTAAGCCTTTATTTTAAATTATTAAAACCGACCAAGTCAAATCAATATAATTTCTCCGTTTCTAGATGTACACCACATCAATATATCCCTTCATTCTACTTCCGGGATCTACTAAATTTAATAGTTTTATTGACAGAAATTTCTATCAATATTTACCCTAATAATTCATCAATTTATATGTTATTGATAGACTGATAAATAGAAATAATTTATTAAAAAAACTCTTGTCAATAATTTATAAATTGATAGTGAGTCCATCGATAATAAATATACCTATGAATTTACAAATGGATAAAGCGTACAAAAAATATACCCTTTTTATTCCGTAAGTAGCTCTATCGGTAAATTTAACTTATCACCGACATGAAAACTATATGTAAATATAACATATCACCGATAAAATAACATCTGTAATTCTGTCGACGAGTTAACAATAACAGTGATATTTGTAGTAATTATTTTCCAATTCTCTCTTGAATATACTGACTGAGTTGTTCCAATCAACTCTTGAACGATCATTTTTAAAGGAATGAATATATGTGTAATAAACTTGCTCACATTGTTTAGCGAAAACAAAAACATTGTTGACGTTGCAGAGTCTAACTTTTGAATTAATTTTGATCGAACCATGATGAGGATCTACTCTAATTCTTTTGTCAGTGGTGTCATGGAAATAACATTTGAATAAAAATACTTTATTTTGCTCGCTATGATGTTGCAATTCAATGACCTCTTCCAACTTTTTATAGTAGTCAATTTCAAACTCATTAGAAGTCGATCCCTTAACACAAACATCACTGTTAAATGTCTTTCTACCTTGTTCATATTCTTCAGTTTAAAACACATGTCCATTGATGAAATACTCGTTATCGGACTTCACCTTTCTTTCAAAACTCAGACTTAGTAAATACAAAGTAACACTAGCATTTCCTCCTAGTTGATAAACCCGGTACATGAAGTACAACCATGAATAGTTAATGAGAAATGTGTAATGAAATTAAGTATCCTAAGAGATAAGATTAATTAAACAGTACTTACATGTGTTCTGAATCACGTGGAAAATTGTTTATCTTGTAATAAAAAATTAAGTATCACCAAAATTATTTTGTTAGTAACTCTGTCGGTCATTCTGTCTGTAAAAATATCGCATCACCATACGATCTGCCTGTTGGAATCTCACTGTAATACCCTCCATAAACCTCTCGATATATACAAAGGAGATTTTTCTGTCGGCATATTTACAGATATACTTTACCGTTGGTAATGCCATATGTAAAAGTTACATGTCATCATACTATTTGCTTCTTTTTTTTTCGCACTGCAAATCCCTCGGTATTTACCAATGAATTTTTCTATTAGTATTTATTGATGGATATAAAAATAA
>Ga0307517_10011314_pt1 | contig 12381 bp, 7 predicted proteins | sample 23_EM_MG_FD_194515 | JGI IMG/M metagenome (GOLD analysis project Ga0307517, IMG submission 194515) | Populus trichocarpa ectomycorrhiza microbial communities from riparian zone in the Pacific Northwest, United States - 23_EM | ecosystem: Host-associated > Plants > Roots > Unclassified | place...
ATATTTTTATATAACATGAAAATGACCCCATAGGAAATGCTATAAGTCGTTGTGAGTGACTAATGAAAATGGTAACGATAGGGATGATGCAAAAAAATATTCTGATAATTAAATAATATTTTGAGTGATAAGTGGGCAGCATCGCAACCAATAACTTTATATTATATCTGCACATTCCTTGAATCTTGCCCTCAACTTCTCGCTCACTCGTCAGAATATTTCTGTTGTTCTCTGTTCCTTTGTCGAGTCAAGAAAACAGGAAAGACAAATAAAATGTTAGGACCTCCGTGCTGTGCAGACCCATTACAATTACAAAAAATATCAATATATAAAAAAATCTGTGTTTGGCAGTGTGGTAGCGGTTGCTTTTCAAATAGCTTTTCGTGTCGAAATACATGCCAATGATATTTTTTCATTTTTTAAAAATCATTTTTGACATCAGCACATCAAAACAATCCAAAAGGTACAAACCGCACTCAATTTTAACAAAAAAAAAATTTAAAATTTGATGAAACGCAATTACAAATCATCATTTTATCCTCTTCAATAAAATCATTTAACGCTTGTTATTATCATATTAATTAATGATATATCAGTTTTTTTTTTATATTTTAAAAGCATAATAAAATAACTTAAATATTTTTAAAAATAAAAAAAATTAGGATCCTGGTTTTTTTTTTTTTTTTTTCTTTTAATGCTTCAATTGCACATCAAAATCACTACATTGCCCCCACAAGAAAAAAAAATGATGTCCAAGGACATTTTTATTTTTTCATTATAATCAATTTGAATAAGATATAAATCAGTCTTTAACAAGTATAAATATAATTAAAAAAGAAGTGATTGGTGCTTTCTATGCTTGCGCTAGCTAGTAGGAGGTGTTCATGTTATTTGGGCAACACGTATGGCGCTTCTTGGTAGTAAAACACTGCCTTCCAAGACGGCATTGAAAGTGTCATATTGTTCTCTTCCTGGTGGTTAAATGCGTGTGCACAAAGAAATAACAACTGAAATGAGGTAGATTTTTTTTTCTTTTCCTCTATTTTTTCTCTTCTCTTTCCTTGGATTTCATGACAACCCTTTCAAAAATCAAATGTATTCTATCTATTTGTATTTATATCAATTTTAATTTTTATTATTTTAATTACTATTTATTTTCTCTTATCCTGTCTATCTCCGATTCAACATCCTGCAAACACAGTTGCTCTATCTTAAATTTTGATTCCAAAGCTTTTAGTCTTTGAAATAGATAGTACGTATGAGATGATAGACTTCGTATGTCTAATCAAAATTCATATATTACAATTTAAAACTTGAAACAAAACTCACAAGTATCTCTCAATTGTATATGACATTTTCTACAATATATCAACTTAATCAAATTAGTAACAATACTCAAAACTATAATATAATAAGTTCTGAGATTTTTTTAATTTCATCCATCAACATTTTATTTCATTAATTTTTTTATTCAATTTGATTTATATTTTTTTAATTACTATTTTTTTATCTATTTTATATTTTGATTATATCCCTCATTATTATTTTTTATTTAGTGTATACCAGATTTTGTTCTAATTGTTTTGATTGCTTATTTTTAATTTTGGATGATTACTGACCATTTTGTTTTTAATTGTGGATGATCGAACCCTTGGTTAGCTAGCTAATTGCTGCTAAATCATTGCTGATTTGGGATGAAGCTCCGGTCACCCTTGAAATGAGATGAAATAAAAAGGATTGTAGAAGTGTTTCATGGTGTTTTCTTTTCTTCCTTTCTTGTTTTTTTTTTCTTTGATTTTTTATTTTGATTACTTGATTTTTCTTCTTCAATTGGATCCTTTTATATTGCAATGATTTGAGATTAATCATAATAATTTGTTTCGGTTGTGGTTGCTTAGATATATGGATCTTGTGATGTTGAGAAAATATTTCAATGCTTGGTTAATGCTCAATTTAGTAAAATGAAATTCAGTTTTATTGATTTAAAATAATTAAAGTTTTGGGGATTAAATTTTAATCAGAGACAAATATTCAGCTTCTTTTCTTTGACTAGACTAGGGACTAAATTGAACGGGTAAAGAAAAATGCCTTGCCTTTTTTTTGGGGTCCTTTGATTTTCTTTTGATCGGTCAACTTTTTTTTTTAATTAGATTCTTTTTCATTGAGTTTATTTAGAATTGAACTTGATGATTTGTTTTAGTTGCCTAGATACAGGGATTTCACGATCTTGACATAATAAAATAAAAATATTATTTACTTAAAGCAATTAAAGCTTTGAGGATTGAATTTGAAATTGAGAAAAATGTTCAACCCTAATTTCTTTACCAGATTAGGGATTAAATTGAACATATAGAAAAAATTAGTTGACGCATGCAATGAACATGCAAGGAAAATTTTCATGTTATGGTAGCGAATGTAACTTTCCCTAAGCTCTAAAGGAGGTCTTTATTTTTCGACAACGCATGCCGGTGGAGCAGCAACGGTGTGGCTTCAATAACTCACTCTTTTTTCCTTTCTTCTCCTCTCTCTTTTCTCTATCCTCACCTTGGTTTTCCCACTTAGCTTTGTCTAAAACAGTAGAGTAGACTGTCCAATTTTTCTTATGTCAAATGTGGTCTTTATTCTTTTTATTGTGATTTTTTGTTTTTCTTTTCAATTCCAACCTTCAACATTGAGTGAGAATCGAGTTTTGTAATTTTTTTCTGTTTGATTCTTATGGGTAATCTTGGTCTCGTAACCCGGGTCGCGAGTTTGGAAGGTTAGCTCGGGTCGACCTGGATCGTTTTTTTTTCTTTTTTAAAATTAATTTTTTTTCTCAATTTCATCATTTAATACTTAGTTGGTTGGGAATTGAATTTCATTTTTTCTTTCTTTCTATGGTGTTATTATGACCTAAGTCGTAGATTTGGTTGGTTAACCTAAGTTGATTCAAGCTTTTTTTTGTTTATCTAGTAGTGATTTTTCTTTTTAATTTTATCTTTCAATATTTGATTTGTTGAGAATTGTGACTTTTCTTTCACATTTCTTTCTATGGGGTAATTATGTTCTCATGACTAAGGTCGTGAGTTAGGGTTTACACGTGTTGACTTAAATTATTATTTTTTCCTCTTTTTTAAATTGAATATTTATTTTTATTTTTATCCTTCAACATTTAATATATTAGGAATTAAATTTTATAATTTGTTTCAATTTATTTTTTATAGGGTTATCATGGTTTTATAACCTAGATCGCGAGTTTCGCAGGTTAACTAATGTTGGCTTAGTTCAATTTAATATATTATCGTCTCAATATTTTTTTATAAAAAATATTATCTAATATATCACCAACCCAATATTTAAAATATGTGTTGTATAATATGTATTAGGTTTTGAGTTCATAATTAAATATTTTTTTTACTAGAAAATATATTATCAATATCTTTATATTTTTTATGTTTAATTATTTTTACTTTTTTAATAACAAAACACGCAATGCATGGATAATTGGGTGTTATCATACGTGTGTGTATATAAAATAGAAACGTCTATGTTTTTACTTGACAAAAAAATACATTAACATTAACTCCTTTGTCCTACCCCTTTTTAGTATGATTTAAAGTCGGTCATCGTTGACCAGCTTTGAGAGGTGTTGAATGGCGGAAAGCAAAACGAGGCATGTGGACAGTGATGATGAAGCAGCAAAACAACAATGCCATGGCAATAAACAATTCTTACCACACCATGCTCTGACTGCCAACAGACCAATATATGCTAACATGCACTTTTGGGTGGTGGTGGCGTTTGTGTACAACTAGCTTACGGTTTGATATAGTAATTTGACTATATATTTTTATTAAGTCAAACAAAACTATAAATAAAAAGAATATACAATATCATATTTATAAAACAAAACATCAAGATTGATGGACAAAATAGATAAGTATTATGTGAGTATAACATAGAAAACTCAATTTGCATCCAAAAACAGTTGCTCAGAAAGTGTTTAAATGTTCAAAAGACTTCAGATCACTATCATAATGTTTTTTTTTTTATTGTATTTCTTTGATTCGTCTTTTTGATTGCTTTGATGGGGCATCTTCATTTTATTTTGATCTTGGTTTGGTCATATTTGTCTTTCATTTGAGCATACCCCCCAACATTCAGATTTATCGAGCTCTTTGGCTTTTTCATGACCTCTTTTTAGCCTTTGATCTTTAAATTTCTACTTGCCTCTAGTGTGGGGTATGATTCTCAGTCAAGATCAACCTTTGACTTTTGAAATTTTCATTTGCCTCCCAATGTGGAATGTGTTCTTAGTTAGGATTAGTTCTTGATCATTAGAATTTTCATTTGCCCCCCAGTGAGGGGTGTGATCCTAATTAGAGTTTTTATAAAGAAAAAACTTATTCAGGCTCAAATAAGGACCATAAAGGATATATTTTTAGAACATGAAGGGATAACAAAGATAGCCTTGCATCATTTCAAATGCAAATGATTAGAACTAATAAATTATGTTCTCTTCCCGTGTAATGGTTTGAAACTTGCATAAGACCTATGTTTTTATGAATCAATGACTATCAAATCGAACTACATGTGATTATGTATATAGCTAAAAATAGCTCAAGAGACATGCGATGTGAGTTTTTCATTTTCATGTCTTGGTTCAAAATTGTTTGGTCACCTCAAAATAAGAGTTGCTTGAATGATTCGTTTGCCATCTTACAAAAGGGTGTCTAAACATTGTTTTAAGCAAACATCAAATTATTTTTGAAATAAAAAAGCAAAAGCAGTTTTTTCAAAATTATTTTGGCAAAAAAGGTTTTTTAGAAAACTGATGTGGTCAAAATATTTTTAATAAAGCAATGGGATCAATCACGAGGGCCAATTTTATGAGTTTCAAAGGGGTTGCCTCTTAGTGTTTTGCATGACACACCTTGGGGTTCGACGCGTTTTATCATTATATTTATCCAATTATATAAAATACTATAATACCAAGTTATTACTTTCACAAAAAAAAAAATCTTTTGATTTCGAAACAATAAAGAGATTGAAAAGGCATGTTTCACTAAAAAGATGAGATGCAATCTCAAAATAAAAATACAAAATAACAAAGTTCCATAACAAAATGATTGACAATGCAACACCCTTTTTAGATTAGCTTTCCCAACAATATCTATGTCTCGTCAACATTTACCAACCACTTGTTATGCTAAAAATGATCTGGTGGCAAAGTGGTAGATGACATTATCTTTCACAAACTCATTTTGTCCCTTTCATCAGCTTACAAACTTGATTTTATAAAATTCTTGTGATTTTTAGTTATATGGATTTAGACAAGGTGAAGATGTTTGATGTATCTGGTTTGCAGCAAATCGCAGTGAATTTTGTGGCAAGACAACATAAATCTTTGAAGAACTCGTGTCGTTGAAGGCAATAATTTGTAAACTTTGATTAACCATATAAGTATTAGAAACAAATCTTTTAATGAGGGTGTGAAAATAGACTAGGAGGAATATTCATAGTGAGCTTCTCAGTATTGGCTTTCATGTATTGGAGCTTCCTTTCAGAGCGGATGGCTTGTCCTATCATATCGGTTAACTGAGCCATCTCCTTTCTCAAGAAGTTATCTTGCTTTTGCCCAGACTGAACTCTTGTATTTGCTTCTTGTAAATCTTGATAGGGGTTGGCATTTAGGGGTGGGCCTATAGTTTTTCTGCAAATGAATGACATGCAATGTTGCAAAGCTGATAAATATGATATGCATATGAAAAAAGATAAGGTAAATTGAATACGAGTTCGCCTTTCAAGGGGTGGCAATGGTTATCACCTGATGTTTTATTAAACCGACAAGGAAATTCATATTTGTCTCAGTCAATTTGTAATAATCTAGACTCTTGTAGAATCTATTTGACGACTATTTGTCACCCAAAAGTCCTAGAATTTAGGATGCCACATGTCAGGCTTTTCTTGACGCAATAAGTCTATTTTTTTTTGTAAAAAGTATTTTTCAAGAAAATAGTTTCTCTCATTTTCCAATACAAAACGAACATAAAAATTTAGTTAACTAATTTTTTTTAATCAAACCCTAAACAATGCTAATATAAAGAAAAATATTTTAAATTTATAAAGTCTTGAAATTTTTGTCATAGACTACCAATTGATCACAATATTCTTCAACACCAACATTTAACCACTTTAGCTATCATAATTATTACTAGTTTACCACCACTTTATTATTGTTGTTACCAACATCATTTACCACCTCCTTATTATTGTTGCTACAATCACCATTGTGGTCTTTACTATCAATGCCTTATTCTTAAATAACTATTATAACAATCATTATTTTATCTCTATTTCTACTATATTACTGGCTCAACAACAAATTCTAGTTTAGAATGTTAGGCTAACACCATTGTCATTAATATTATTACTATCATAACCACAATTATCATCAAAGCTACCATCATAATCATCAGAACCACTACTTTTATCATTATAGAATTTGAATCCATGACTTCGGGTATTAGAGACCCGTGTTCTACCGAACTGAACTAAACATTATATTTTTTCTTATTTTATTACTGTCAATTTAAAGTTATTAATGAAAAATAATTTATTATATAATTTTTTTAATACATATACAAAAATAATAAAGTGGACACTATGCATAAACATATTCAAATATTCAAATTGATGTATTTGCCAAAAATGTCCAAGCTTAACTAATCCTAAACTTAAAATTAAAAAAATAAAAATAAAAGCCATTGAGGAAACAAATTGCACAAATTGCATATAGACACAAATCACTATTTATTGGAATATTATAATTACTTTTTTGCTCTTCTAACAAAAAAACAAAAAAATAGGTTAACTTGCTTTTAGGGGTAAATTAGTTTTTTCCATAGGAGACATTAGCCACCATTCAATTGTTTAAGGGCAATTCAATCTTTTTACCTTTTAAGAACACAATATAAAGACTATATTAACCTTAAAAGCAAATTTTGCCTTAAAAGCAAATTTTGTTTAAAGGTTGATCGAGGTCAATTTGGTCTTTTTATTATTCTTTAGAAAAAATATAAAGACTTGCATACCCTTTAAAGGAAAAAAAAACTTGCAACTAAGGGTATTTATGTCTTTTCATGCTGTTTTTTTCTTTGTAATTAACAAGTTGTTCGAGGTCAATTTGATCTTTTAATATTTTCAGGGAACAACATAAAGACTTTAATACCCTTAGAAACAAAAAAAAATTAAAACTTGCAACCAGGGGTATTTGCGTATTTTCAGGTTTTTTTTTTTTTGTAATTAACAAGTTGGATTGATGGCGACTTGGTCTTTTAATAATTTTAATATTAATTAAAAAAACACTTTGCTTGCGCGTGCACAACACGCGCCTACGAGTGGGCGATGCCTGCACCCTTCGGGCATCGTTGGAAGCGGTTCAATGCGTTCTTTCCAACGGTGCTGGACGTGCGGCTGGTGGAGGAGTGCTTGGGCTTCAATGAACCTTTTTATTCTCTTCTTTTTGCTAAAAGATGATTGTGTCCTTTCATTAGTTTTTTGTATCCATTCTAGTCCCTTTTTTTTCTTATTGCTATTTGTTTTGTTTTTAATTTTTTTGGTTGATTTTTTTCTTCAATTTTGTCCATCATTTGATTTCAATTAATTTTTATATCAAACTTGGTCCTTATTTTTTTAATTTCTATTTATTTTGTAACCCCTTTTCTAATTGAATTTTATTTTCAATTTCACCCTAAAATATTTGATTTCAAATTATTTTTATATCAAATTTAGTCCATATTCTTTTTATTTGAATTTATTTTGTTTAAGAGCCTTTTGTTATTGCATTTTCTTTTCAATTTCATCCCCAAGCATTTTATTAATTTATAATTTTGCTTTGTTGTTTTTTAGAGTCTGTTTTCTTTGAGGCTTGTCATGGGCTTATGACCAAGACCATGAGTCTTGAAGATTAACATTGGTTGAGTTTAGTCTTTTTGAGGACCTTCTTTTTTTAAAAAAAAAATTATATTTCATCCTTCAACATTTAATTTATTAAGAATTGGTCTTTGTGTTTTTTTTTCTATGGAGTTATTCCAATCATGTGCCTATGGTCACCAAGTCAGTGGGTTAACCTGGGTTGACATGAATTTTTTTTTTGTTGCTTTTTTCTTAATTTTTTTTTGTTTCACCCTTGTACATTGGATTGTTTTATAATTGAGCTTAATAGTTTAACCCGAATGGGCTTAGGTCAGTTTTTATTTAATGTTGTTTTGTTTTTTTATTATTAATTAAATTAGTTGATCTTATTAAACCTAATCGAGTCAATGACTCGAATCCTAAATTGTTTTGGTTTTTTTAACACTTGCGTCATCTTAGCATATTTTTTTTTATCTTGGAAAAAAATTAGGCGCTGCCCCCTATCTAGTCCCATACAAAGAAAAAAAAAAACAACGAAGAATTCTATAATTTGTTTTTCGCAATTTTGGGGCAAGTTGAGTGGAAAAGATGACATTGGACACAAAACAAATTTTTATTTATCCTTTCCAAATGCACTCCAAAATTACCTGTTTCAAGGTTGAAAAAACAATTTTTAATTTTTGGTTCCTTATTTGTCTCCCTATTTGCTCAAAATACAAAATGCCATTGATTTTTGTTTTAGAGCTTGTTGGTATTATAGTAGTATTTATTTTTTAAGTGTATTTTATTTGGAAATACATTAAAATATTTTTTTTTATTTCTTAATTTTTTGGGTCTTTTTATATTTTCAAGGAACAACATAAAGACTTTAATACCCTTAGAAACAAAAAAAACTTGTAACCAAGGGTATTTGTGTATTTTTAGGTGTTTGTTTTTGATAATTAACAAGTTGGACTGATGGCGACTTGGTCTTTTAATAATTTTAATGTCAATTAGAAAACATTTTGCTTGTGCGTGCGCTACATCTGCAAACAAGTGAGTGACGCCCGCACCAGTCGAGTAGCATTGGAAGTGGCTTAATGTGTTCTTTCCAACGGTGTTGGGTGTGTAGTTGGCGGAGGAGTGCTTAAGCTTCGATGAACTTTTTTCTCACTCTTCTCTTTGCTAAAAGATGAACATGTCTTTTCATTAGTTTTTTTGTATCCTTACTAGTCCTTATTTTTTTTTATTACTATTTGTTTTGTTTTTAATTTTTTTGGTGATTTTTTTCTTCAATTTTGTCCCACGTCATTAGATTTTAATTAATTTGTATATCAAACTTGATCCATATTCTTTTGATTTTTGTTTGTTTTTTAACCCCTTTTCTAATTGAACTTTGTTTTCAATTTCCTTCCGCAACATTTAATTTCAAATTATTTTTATATCAAATTTAGTCTACATTCCTTTTATTGTTATTCTTTTGTTTAGGAGCCTTGTTTTATTGCATTTTCTTTTCAATTTCATCCTCTAATATTTTATTAATTTATAATTTTTTTTTATTGTTTTTTATGGTCGACTTTCTTTGAGGCTTGTCATGGGCTCATGGCCAAGGCCATAAGTCTCGAAGGTTAACATATATTGTATTTGATCTTTTTAGGACTATTTTTATTTTTTATTTTCAATTTCATCTTTCAACATTTAATTTATTGGGAATTGGCATTCGTGCTTTTTTTTTTCTATGAGGTTTTCCCAATCATGTGTCGATGATCACCAGGTTAGTATGTTAACCTGGGTTTACATTAATTGTTTTTTTGTTGCTTTTTTTAAATTAATTTTTTTTTAATTTCATTCTTCAACATTGAGTTCTTTTTTAATTGAACTTAAAAGTTTAACCTAGATGGGCTCAGGTTGGGTTTTTTCTTCTTTTAGCATTTTTTACTTTGCCAATTTTTTTGTGAGTTTATTTATTATTATTGCTTTTTTTATATTATTTAAATTAGTTGATCTTATTAAACCTAATCGAGTTAATGACCCGAATCTCATTTTTTTTTTGAACATTTGCATCATCTTGGCATTTTTTTATGTTGTAAAAAAATTAGTTTGATTCAAAGCGCCTCTTAACTAGTCTCATACATAAAATATATAAAAAAAGAATTTTTTTTAATCTTTTTAGAACAAGTTGAGTGGAAAAGATGACATTAGGCACAAAAACTAATTTTTTTTATATAATTACAATCCAAAATTACCTATCTCATGGTTGAAGAAAAAGAAAAATTTCAATTTTTAGTTATCTATTTATCTCCATCCTTGTTCCATAAACAAAACGCCATTGATTTTTGTTTTATAGTTTATTTGGTATTGTTATAATAATTATTTTTTAAATGTTTTTTTATTTAAAAATATATTAAAATATTATTTTTTAAATATTTTTTATACTAGTATATTACAATAATCTAATTTATTTTTTAAAAAATAATTTTAAAAAAATGATTTTTTAAAAATATTTTGGGACGGTGAAGTTACTTAAAATTTTCTCTCCTCTTCTGTCGATTGAGATGCAAAGCACTTTTCCAAAAGAACATAACTTTTGCAATCATTCTCCTCTCTTACATTACTTTTCTTGTTTCTGAACTACAAAGACACTTCCTTGTCTTTAGATTCTTCAAAATTTAGTTATATCCGCTATATTTTTTTTAAAAGCACTCACTTCACCTTGATCCGTTCTCTCTCTTTTCCAGCTAATACATTTTTAGTCTCCTCCGCCAGATTTTGGCCACACATTCTCTTTATCTTGTCCCTTCTTCTCTCTCTTCGCTTCTTTCAGTTTAAAAAATCTGGTCTTTGTTCTTTGTTTTAACTTAACTATGGCTACATTAGCTTCGAAGCCTCAAAAGTTCTTTTCTTTACTAACCCCGCCTTTTCGTTCTTTGTTGATCTTGCCATAATAGTGTGTATTTTATGTTCTTTAGGCTGTTTAGTCTTCTGGGTCTCTTTTGTTCTACTGGTAGTTTGTGATCCCAACTATTAGTTCTGGTTTAAGGTTATTTGATCAGTTTTGGCTTCTTGGTGCTCTTTTTTTTTGTTTATACTGAGGTTGAGAATTCAGAATGGCTGGTCCTCGTTTTTTTGTGTGATTGGAGTTGGGGTTCGTGCTCTCTCTTGTTGATTTATCAATTTGAAGATTGTTGATGCATTCTTTCTAATAAGATGCAGCCCGATCAGCGCAAAAAGGTAAGCAATCTAGTCGTCATCTTTTGCAAGTAATTTTTATGAATATAAATTTCCATATCTGTGCACTTTTTGGACAATATCAAATTGGTTGTTGTGGTTACTGTCTTGTTAAAATACATCCAACTACGCTTGGGATTGTGATTAGTTTCATTTTTCACCATGATCCTGTTAATCATTTTTGTGATCCATATTTATTTGTATTGGGTGTATAGTTTCTTCATACCAAGGTGTGGAGGAACAGCTATCATGTTCATGTCTGTTTCTTTGACACATGCTTATGTTTTCCTGTTGCAAAATTGTGGCAGGTCCCACTAGAATACTATTTCCATGTAATTCAATTCTTAATTTTTTTTTAAGAAAAAAAAAAATGTTGTAAGCACTGCATGTCTTGAAATAGGAGGAGGTGTCAACCACATGTACGCATGTTCTTATCCTTTTTCTTTTTCACTTTTTGGGTTTTGGGGGTAGGGGGTTAAATTCATGAAGATATTACCATGTTCTTATCCTTTTTCTTTTTCTAATTTTGCATGCAGAGCAGTAATTCTATTTCTAATTTACTTTTACTGGAGGTCGGATTTATAAATCTCATCTACAGCAGTTTACGTTCTTGTTGACAGACTAAGGGAGCAGTTTTTCTATATTTGAACTCTTCTAATCATAATGGTGTCAAATATAATGTAGACCAAATAATTGCTCTACACTCAATAATTAAGTTGTGGATCAATTTAATTGTTGGGTAAGCAGCAGTTGATTAGGATGTTGAATGAAGCAATTTGAAGTGATCTTTTCAAATGCTTGCAATGGTGTTCGGAAGATGCATGTTATTTTAATGATGTCAAACATGTTTACTTATGCTATGTGTGCATACGCAGCAAAAAATCACTTGGTGTAGCTAAAATGGGGTTGGAATACTCTTTAAATAATATTGCAAGTCGGTTTGATTGTTATTATAAATTTCTTCTTGAGTGTTTTTTTTTCTTGTCCATGATTTGGCGCATTTGAACGTGGTATTGCAGTCATCCGTGGATATAGACTTTTTCACAGAATATGGTGAGGGGAGCAGGTACAAAATAGAGGAAGTGATCGGCAAAGGAAGCTATGGTGTTGTGTGCTCTGCATATGATACGCATATTGGAGAAAAAGTTGCAATCAAGAAAATCAATGACATCTTTGAGCATGTCTCTGATGCCACCCGCATCCTTCGAGAAATTAAACTTCTTAGACTCCTGCGCCATCCAGATATTGTGGAGATCAAGCACATTTTGTTGCCTCCTT
>Ga0307517_10011316_pt1 | contig 12379 bp, 6 predicted proteins | sample 23_EM_MG_FD_194515 | JGI IMG/M metagenome (GOLD analysis project Ga0307517, IMG submission 194515) | Populus trichocarpa ectomycorrhiza microbial communities from riparian zone in the Pacific Northwest, United States - 23_EM | ecosystem: Host-associated > Plants > Roots > Unclassified | place...
CTTCGCTTTAGCTAATGTTTCTTATATACTTTGTATGTTTATATTTAATAGGTATAAAGACCAACAATATTAAAGTGATGGATATATTATGAAGATGAAATTAACTTTATTGCTTTGAGTCAATTTGATATTGCTTTAAACTTTTTACTCTATACAAATATCATTATATGTTTGTAGTAAGTTATTTGAATAAAACTAAATTATGCATGTTTTTTTTTACAACTCATGTACAATAAATTAAAATAAATATTATATATTGTTATATTAATTTTGCCCCCTAACAAATAATCGATATATATATATATATATATATATATCCCATTACATGAAGGATTGGTTAGCCATGAAGATGCCAGGGGGGAGGAGGACGCAACTACTCTCGTTATCTTGTATGGATTCCAGAGGAACACCTAGCTAGGGCATAGGCGATAGATTGCCAGACGAAAGTTCGAGGAAATTTCTCAGATACGTGTAGGCAGGACCTCAACATAGCAGTGTTATTGAACTTGGCTGTCATGTCAACTTCTGACACGTGGATACATTGTATATTTTTTAAGAAAATAATATAAATTATATTTAATAATATAAATTTCTAGATTAAATTCATTCGTTAGTATGATATTAAAATTTTAATGATCCAACAATAATGAGTTTGAATTTCATTATTTTTATTTATTTAATAAAAATTAAGTATAAAGTAATTTGAGTCTGTTTAAATTTTAAGCTCAGAAAGCTTTCACTTGAGAGGATGTGTTAAAAAATAATATAAATGATATCTTGAAATCTTTCCTAGTAGAGTTTAAGTTTTTAAACTAAGATGGTTTTTTAATATATCTTTAGTTGGATTTTAAATGAAACTAAATGAAAATTAACATGTTCAAATTTGATCAGTGATCTAATTTGATTTTTTTAAAAAAACAATAAAGTAACATTATTATAATTTTAAATTTTTAAAAATAATATCATTTTAGTTTAAATAGATCAACATACTCCATCGATGACCTGAGTGTTAGAACAAGCTTAATAACTTTACAATAAAAAATAATGAAGAATTAATATTTATTACATAGAAACAATATGTTGATTTTTTACAATTAATTTAATAAATAAAAAATATTGTTACTGAATTAATATAGCTGGGCGATAATTTGTTCCAGGGATTGGTAAAGTTTGAGTTTTTCATTATGTTTTATTGTTTATGGAAGTGTGATGAATTAATATTGTTTTTTAAGGTGTTTTTTATTTAAAAATATATTAAAATATTAATATCTATTTATTTTTTATTGTTTGAGCATTCGCAGTGTGAAGACTGAAATTTCATTTTTATTGCCCGACCTAGAAATTAAACAATGAAAAACTCGTCATCACTATCAAAACTTTGGAATTATTTTAGGGTTTGCAGTGACTTCTGTGAACTTTCATTGGGCAATTTTTTATGGGTTTCATCTTGGTGAAATACTATTGTACTTCATCCTATATATGGTATGGTATATATACAAAAATTTTAAAAATCTCAGATGACAAACTGTCCTAGATGGACATCTAAAGAGAAACAAATCACAAGAAAATTATTAAATCTCATTTTTAATTATTTTAATGAGTCACATCTTAATTATTATTGGCTTTTTCCAAAAGATTTCGATTTCAAATTTCTTTCATTGTAATAAAAAAAATAATAAATAATCATGAAAAGTGTAATTCAACTAATGATCATGTCTCAGATTTGTTCCTTATAGGTTATCAGTTTGAGCCCCACAAACCTCAAGGCCACTGAAGGATTATATGATCGTTAACTTCAGGGCCCGTGGAATCGTTAACATATAGTGTGTGGAGTTTTTGTCAGGCTTGTTGGGATGTTTTGGCAATAGCTATGAGAGGGGTGATCTTTGTTGATGTAGAGGCTAGGATAGCGCTGAGAATGAGTTTGTCTTGTCTGACCCAATGTGTTTTGTTCGGGTTGGTAATGAAACTAAGATCAGTTGAAGGGCAGGGAATGTCACCATTTACATAATCAAGCAGGTCGTAACCAATCAATAATGCTTCAAATTGAGCACGCCACTGAGGGAAGATGGATGGAGTTAATTTTTCGTTGATTTGTGCAGTAATATTTAGAGCAATTAAAGATTTCCTAGATTCAGAGGAAGGGAATGTGTTGGGACTGAGATTTTAGCTTTGTTGTGTAGGTGAAGACATGCTGGGATTTGAGTTGTTCTCGTGGGAGATTTCAGGCTCTGATACCATATAGAATATTAAACTGATATGCACAGAATTAACTCTTTCACTTGATTGATTTCTTTGTGCATGTATCATGCATATTTATATACATTGGTTATTCACTGGTTATAGAAGTCCATTGTGAGTAGGACTTTGTATGAAGCTAGACTTTGTCTTTAAATAGAATTACACAAAACAGAGTTGCAGCACGTGACGAAGTCTTTTGAGTTTCCAGGATTAATAGTATCCTTTATAGAGATAAATTACTATTAACAGTTGAAGAGTTCAGAACTAGGCTTAATTCCACATGGAGAATGGTATTGAAACGCACAGTCCACTTGCCTCTTGTTTGGACACTGTTCAAGATAATATGGACTCATCATTATCATTTAACAATGCATCATTACTAGGAATAAGTTTCATTCTAAAGAGAGAGCTGATTTTTTAAGCAAATCGTGAGAGAAAATCATTTGAAACTCTTTTAACCATCATGTTAATTGGAGAGTAATTAGTTAAACAATGCAAATGCTAATCAGAACATGCACAAACTGGATGAAGCTGACGACAACAAGAGCCAAAGAAAAATCCAGCGCGACAAGCTAGCAGAAGATAGCAGTGGCATACCATGGTTATTATATACATTCTTCTTTGGGTTTATTTTATGCAGATACCACCATTGTTTGGCACGTTCCTTTTGTTAACTTGTTGGACAGAAGCTTTCACTTTCCTTGCTACGTTACTTGTATTTGGTAGCTTCGACTTGCCTAAAATTAGGGGTGTGCAAAAAAACCGGAAAACTGAATAAACCGAGAAAACCGAAAAAAAATTAACCGAAAAAACCGAACCGAGAAAAAAAACCGATTAAACCGATTAGAATAGTTAGAAAAAATCCCGGTTCGGTTCGGTTTTCGGTTTTGTAATGCAGGAATCGGTTAACCCGGACCGAACCGAACCGGTTCAAATAGAAATAAAAAAACCGGTACTATAAATACCTTCCAAACCCATCTACAGTTCTACATTTCAGTCTCTTCTTCTAAGTTCTAACCTAGCCGCCGCCGCCCCTCACTCCCTCTTGATTAAATCTTCATCTCTTCTCTATTCTCTCTCATCTACAGATCTACTTCTACATTTGAGTCTCTTCTTCTAACCTAGCCGCCGCCCCCCTCACTCCCTCTTGATCAAATCTTCATCTCTATTCTCTTCCATCTACAGATCTGCTTTGTAGTTTCTTCTTCTAACCCTAGCAAATCTAGTCGTCGCCCCCTTCCTCTTGTTCAATCTCTCGATCAGATCTTCATCTCTCCCATATACAGATCTACTTTTTAGTTTCTTCTTCCAACCCTAGCAAACTCAGCCGCCGCCCCCCTTCCTCTTGTTCAATCTCTCGATCAGATCTTCATTTCTCAATCTTTCTGTCTCTAAATCAAAACTAGCAGTCGCTCCTTCAAGTTTTTTGTCTCTCCAAGTTGGATGAGAAATTTGATGCTGTCTATTCTCTTTTTTAAATTGTTTTTTTGTTTTTAATTTTTATTAGTTTATATTAACTTATTTTGTTAAACTTTTCAGGTGAACTATTCAAGAGAACCAGATGAACTTTTAATGTCCATGCTTGCGCGCCTCAATAATTGGTTTTTTTCTTTCCAGTTTCTTCCCACTTGGTTTCTGAGAAAATACAAGCAATAAAATGTTGAAGGCATATGGTTTACTTAACAATAATATTAAAATAGCAACATCTTTCCTTTTGTTTTGTTTTTGTGAATACTGGGAGAGAGACAGTTGATGCGTTTTATTTCAATTTCAAGGACTCCTGCAGATTGTATTTCTTTAGTTTTATCAAAGGCATTGTTTTTTTGGTTTAAGTGTTATTTGTTGTATAATTTTATTTTGCATTTTGATTAGAGTTGATTGGTTTGAGAAAACTGGGGTGCAAATTAAAAGATATTTCTCCTGTCATTTGAGATAAATTCTGGTAAAGGAAAGTTAAACAATGAATATAGGTTTTTTTATATCGATTACAAATTTACAAGCCTTTTAAATGACCCCATCAAAAGTCATAAAAAAGCCAAAAAAAAATAAACTGGTTTTTCCAGTTTTTCTCTTTAATTAACCGAACCAAACCGAACCGAAACTGGTCAATTTGAACCGGTTTTGGTTCGGTTTCGGTTTTTTTTTTTTAAATCGGTTTGGTTATTTTTTTAGAAGAAAACCGGACCGAACCGGAAATGCTCACCCCTACCTAAAACAGGAAAATATAGCAAGAAAAGATGTCAATTTAAAATTTTAAAATTAAAGATAAATTGCAATAAACTTTCTGAAATACTGCAAAATAATAGACATAACTCAAGAAAATTAAAATTTGACAAAAACCGCTGCAAGTTGGAGAAAATATCACACCTTTCCCATTTTATAACCAAAATCACCTTAATTACGTTATGAGCAGTTTAGGCATATAAGAGAATTTCTCGTCTCTGTAATTTTAAGATACTAAAAATGATTACATACTACTTTCTACGATACCCTTTCAAATATATTTTTTTAATTTTGAAATTTGTATAAATTTTGTTGCCTTTAAATTGTTTAGAAAAAAATACAATACTGATAGTTCTATACAAACCTTCAAAACAAGATTATTTGTCAAAGGTTTTACTCAAAAGGAAGATATTGATTATTTTGACACTTATTATTCGGTGGCAAGAATTACATCAATTAGAGTTTTATTTGCATTAGCATCAATTTATAAATTGTATGTTCATTAAATGGATGTAAAGACGGCTTTTCTAAATGAAGATTTAAAAGAAGAAGTGTACATGGAGCAACCTGAAGGTTTTATACTTCTTGTAAATAAAGAAAAAGTCTGTAAATTGGTAAAGTTTTTATATGGTTTAAAACAAACTCTGAAACAATAACATGAAAAGTTTGACAAAGTTATTTTGTTGAATGATTTTCATCACAATGGTGTTGATAAGTGTATGTATTTCAAATTTACAAAAGATTTTAGTGTGATTATTTGTTTATACGTAGATGACATGTTAATATTTAGCACCAATATAATTGGAATAGTTGAAACCAAAACGTATCTCACTTCTATCTTTAAAATGAAAGATCTTGATGAAGTAGATACAATTTTAGATATCAAAGTTAAGAAATATAGTAGTGGCTATGCACTTAATCAATCACATTATATTGAGAAAATGCTAGATAAGTTTAAGCATATCAATATAAAGGATGTTAAAACCCCATTGGACTCTAGCATGAAGTTAAATGATTATTGTGATAAAACAGTAAAACAACTAGAATATGCTAGTGTCATTAGAAGTCTTATATATGCTATGCATTGTATAAGACCAGATATAATTTTTGCTATATACAAGTTATCAATACATACAAGCAAGCCGAATATAAATCATTGAAAGGCTATTGCAAGAGTCTTTGGTCACCTGAAAAAGAACGATTGATTTGGGTTTTTTTTATTTTGATTTTCCAGTTGTGATGGAAGGATATAGTGATACAAGTTGGATGATTAGTACAAGTGATAGTAAGTCCACATCAAGATGAATTTTCTCACTTGGAAGAGGTGCAATATCTTGGGCATTTAAAAAACAAAAATGCATCTTTTATTCTACCATGAAATCAGAATTTATTGTTATGGCTGCTGCAGGTAAAAAAACAGAATGACTAATAAATATGATGTTTAATATTAAGTTATGGACAAAACTTATGTCATCTATTTTTTTATACTGCGATAATGAAGCAACCATGTCTTGAGCTTATAGTAACATTTACAATGGTAAGTCAAGACATATAAACATTAAACATAGATATATTCGAGAGTTTATTACAAATAGGGTAATCATCATTGTCTATGTGAAGTCTGTGAATAATTTAGTGAATTCACTCATAAAATGACTATCTAGAGACATTGTATGGAAAATAACTAATGGAATGGGTTTGAAACTCGTTATTAAAGATATCGATAATAGGAACCCAACTTTGAATCAATAATAAGCTTATCTCTTAGTTTAATAGGTAATAACAAGTTATTCTTTAGTATCTGTTGGACACTGATAATTAATTTTAGACCCTATTATGATAGTATTCAGTGTTTTTTATTATGTAAAGGAGGATGAGTTAGGCTCTTAATGGAATTTAAAATTTATGTTTAATATAATAGAGACATGTATAATTTCACCTATATGAATATAGAAATGGTCTCTTTTGACAAGAGTTAAAATTTTCTCTTGTAAATATTCATGAAAATAAGATTTTAGCACATAGTCATAAAAGTTATAAATAGTTTTAAACCTCTTTAAAAGTTTGGATATTATTATGTGTGTAGTATCTTTTATTTCACAACAAAAATTTTTAGTTGAATTTGGGGACACCAATAATTTTAGTAGAATTTAAATTCTAATGTTTAACATATTATTAATCAATAATTTTGACATTCATAAATAATTTTACAATAAAAAAACATTTCAAAACGAAATTTTAGAAGGTTTCAAGATGATTTTCTAAAATAATTTCTGAGAAGAAAAATAATTTTAGGATCCCACCGTACATTTTGGGGGATCTTAATAAAAATTTGGTATTGGAAGATAATAATAAATAATGAATATTATTAATTATCAATCTCAACTTCACAATAAAAGTCATCAGACGATAGAAATTTAGGGGGTTTGCTAGATGATTTCCTGAAAAAATTACTGAGGTGGAAAAAAAAATGAAGGATATTTTCCGGGCTCTCACCAAAAGTGGTGGAGGATCCTCAGAGATATCCACCATGTTGAGATAAAAAATGATAAAAAGAAAATCAAAATTATAGGAAGCACACGGTAGAAATAAATAAATAATCCTTTTTTCTAGGAGGTGCTGACACGTTCCGCAAACACAAGCCAACTTCCGATCCTTAAATTTGAATCATGTAAACCAAAATTCATTAATTATAATAAATCTCATACTCACCCACACATTTGGTGATTGAATTTTGAATTTTGAATTTTGCAGAACTCGGGGTATTCAACTAGAGTGGGCTGAGAGCTCCTTGATGCTTGCTTCTTCTCTGTTAGCATCGTGGCTCATTTCTTTCTCTTCGCTTTTCTAGAACGGATAAAAAAGGGAGGCCGGTAAAGAGTTGAACTCGGACAAGAAGGACATTACCATGAGTTGAACTAACACATTAAGGAATTACACCGCCGCAATACACAGGAGAACCAAAGAAGAAGGAGAATAAAAATATCTAAGGTCCCAACAACCAAATTTGGTTAGTCGTCAGCTTTAATTGAGCAGAAAAGGCCCACCCCACCAGCACCAGCAGCTCTGGACCGGACTAAAAATTCAAAAAAAAAATTTTATTAAAAATTAAATTTTTTTTTATATATTTTGAATTGTTTTGATGCATTGATTTTTAAAATAATTTTTAAAAATAAAAAAAATATCATTTTAATACATTTCAGTACAAAAAATATTTTAAAAAGTAACTACAACCACACTTCCAAACAGGCATGCATGTACTCATCATTGCAGTTAAATTATTGTATGTTATTTTTTAATTTTATTTTATTTCAAATTAGTTTTTTTTATTGTTTGAATGGATTTTTTATTTTAGTCTTACACAGCATAAAGTAAAATTTTTAAACGATATAAAATAGATGAATACCAGATGGGTGGAGGAAAGTCAAGGCTATCCAAGCATTCTCTAAGAAAAACTAAAAATCCAAGGCTCATGTCAAAGACATGACCGGAGTAGATAAATCTCTATAATTTTGATATAAAAAATAAATAAATTAATTAATATATAAATCTGAATTTTGTGTTTCTATATCAAATTATAAAATAATAAATATTATACATATACATGTGCTTTATGTTAATATCAATATATGTATATATCATATTGTATTAAAAAATATAAATATTTTGAAAATATATTTATATAATATAAATATATATTTTGGGTTAGATCTTGGCGAGTTTCATATATGTTTTGATAATATTTATACATTATTTATTGCTCATTAGGTAACTTTAACCATTAGGACATGAAGGATTGGGTGGAGGCGACATTCATCAAGTTCATATTAAATTGCAATTTATAATGTTGAAGGATAAAATAAAAATAAAATTGAATTAGGAAAATGATAGAAATAAAAAAAAACAATCAAAACAATGAGGACCAAATTTAAAATAAAGACTAAATAAAATTAAATGATGAAGGATGAGATTAAAAAAAAAATCTAACCTACAAAAGATAAAGAAAAGCAACAAAATAGATAGAAATGAAAAGAATGAAAATCAAATTTAAAATAAAAACTAAATAAAATCAAATGATAAGAATGAAATTGAAAAAAAAATTTATAAAAAATAAAAAAATAGATTGAAAAAATAATAATAAAAATCACATTTTAAAAAGAAATAAATAAAAGGCAGCTTGTGTAATTTACCAAAAGGAAAAGAGATTTAAGAAGAAGGAGAGAATAATCCATCAGAACCGCACAATCTATCCTCTACCACCACACGAGCCACCAATAAGTTCTGGGTGCGCGGCACTAAAAAAAGCAGTGCTCGCCATAAGAGGAGAAAATTGACTTTTGTGATGGACATGCTTGTAAGTTTGTAACTTTTGAAACCCGCCTGAGAACAATTTGTCTGGTTCCTCTACCACCACACGTTTGTTCCATTCACCTTAACCAATTTTAATTTTTTTTTAAATTTAAATATTAATTTAAAATAATAATAAAATATAATTTTTATTTTCAATATGAAGATCTTTTTCGCTCCGTATAGAGTATTCAAAGTCAAGGAACAAATTTAGAAGCATCTACCCATGTTGTCACGTATGTGGCAAGGTTATCAATTTTGTTCTATTTTGTTTGAAATGACAGAAACATTCCATATCAATTTAAAAAACGGAACAAAACGGAACAATTTTTATATGATTTTAAATCTCGGTCCGTTCCAGATTTTTCGGTTAAATTTCGGCCGGAACGTTCCGGTTTCATTCCACATGTTCTGTTCCGCTCTTGAAAAGCCATTGAATCAAATTGAACTTTGTTCAATTTGAGTTCAATTTAATTAATTAAACCACCCAAGTATAAAAAGCTCTTTTTCATTACTATTTTCAATAACAATGATATTAATAATAATATTAAAAATTATTATTACTATTTTCATTTACAATGATATTAATTTTTTAAAATTAGATTTATCAATAATATATATAGTTTATATTCATGTTGTTTTTTTCATATTTATATTTTGTAGGAATTTGATCAAAACAAGGAATGATTTAGATTCCATTAGCCTTGATAACATTGACCTAACTTTATATTTAAAATATTTATGTTAAAACATTTTACTTTCATAATATTTTGATATTTTTTTTAAGTTGAATTACTTTAAGTTAAAGATCTATTTAATCTTGACTATTTAGAAATATTTTAAATTTTGAAATTATATTTGTTTGGCAGTGTGTTTGTATTGCATAATTTATAATTAATTTATCTTGAATTTGAATTATGTTTGTTGAATTTTATATATATGTATGAACAGTACAACCCCGAAACGGCATGCTGAAACACTCCGAAACTGAAACATTCCATTCCAATTAAAAAAACGAAACATTTACCGAAACAGAATTGACAACCTTTGGCTATTAGAAGTAGGATATATTTTTTTTAAATATTTTTTATTTTAAAATATATTAAAATAATATTTTTTTTATTTTTTTAAAATTTATTTTTAATATTCATAGTTTCATATATCAAAAATATGATTTAAAAATTTAATTTAAAATAAAAAAATTAAAACTCAATACCGAATTAAAGGTGGCTAAACAAATCCGTAAATATAATTTTTATTTTTTATTTTTCATTCCCATAAAGCTTCCACCCCTTGAGCCAGCCAAGGGCCTTGATCTACTTACCATTCTTAGTTTCTTACTTCTATTTTATTTGTTCAGCGTCATTCTCTTATCTATCCAATTCATTATATACAGCACATATCCTCTAGCACACACGCACAAGAAAAGAGAACGTAAACAATGGAAATTTTTTACCTCAACCTCTTCTTTGCTGTCTTCTTCATTTCCATTATCGTTCACAAACATAGATCAAAATTCAAGCACCCTAACCTTCCTCCTGGCAGTTCAGGCCTCCCTTATATTGGGGAGACCCTTGAGCTCTTGTTGACAGGATGCAAAGGCCATCCTCAAAAGTTTTTCCTTGACCGTAAAGCTAAATACGCATCAGAAGTATTCAAAACAAACCTTTTCTGTCAGCCTGCAGCAGTTTTGTGTGGTGCTGCAGGTAACAAGTTCTTGTTCTCCAATGAGAACAAGGTTCTTAAAGCTTGGTATCCAGACTTTGTGTGCAAAATATTTCCCTCTTCAGTTCAGAGGTCACTCATTGAACAAGTTGATCGACTGCGCACTTTGCTCCCTGAATTTTTGAGACCTGATGCCTTGAAGAGATACGTTGGCATCTTCGATACGGTTGCCGGAAGACACTTTGCATCAGAATGGGAAAATAAAGAAGTTGTGGTTGTGTTCCCTCTAGCAAAGAGCTTTACATTTGGGTTAGCTTGTAGCTTGTTTCTTAGTATTGAAGACCCCGACCACATTGCAAAACTTGCTAGCCCATTTAACCTTGTAGTTTCCGGTATTTTTTCTATCCCAATTGATTTACCTGGAACTCCACTCAACCGTGCCATCAAGGCCGCAAACTTTATTAGAACAGAGCTTTTTGCGATTATTAAGCAAAGAAAAAAAGATCTAGCAGAGGGAAAGGCATCACCCAAGCAAGATATATTGTCACACATGCTGTTGGCATGCGATGAGAAGGGAGCATTTATGAGTGAGCTAAACATTGCTGACACAATTCTTGCACTATTAGCCAGTGCACATGAGAGCACCAGTGCAGCTTGTGCATTCATTGTCAAGTATCTTGCTGAGTTACCTCATATTTATGAGGGAGTTTACAAAGGTACGTGTTGTTCATAACTCCATACTCTTCCTTACAAATATCTTTATATAAAAAACTCTAACCAATAATTGAGTCACATATAATTTTGTTTATAATTGTATTAATAGGTGAAAACAATAATATAAAATCATCCATCAAGTTTCTCTTAATAGCTTAATATTCTATGTTGAGATCTTATTTGATCATCTAACAATTTAATTTTTTAAAATAAGATGATTTCCCCCCCTCACAGTATAGTCTCTTTGATTAAATATTGATGGGCTTTCATTGATTGATGTGTAATGGTGAGCAAAATATTGTTTGACTTTTTTTTTCTTAATTTCTCCTGTCAATAGAGCAAATGGAGATATCTGAAACCAAAGCTCCTGGCGATGAGTTGTTAAACTGGAATGATATTCAAAAGATGAGATATTCTTGGAATGTAATTCGTGAAGTGTTGAGACTTTGTCCAACCTTTCCTAATGTTAGAGAAGCCATCCGTGGCTTCGATTTCAATGGTTTCTCAATTCCGAAGGGTTGGAAGGTAGGTTTTTTTCTAACTGTTGTTTGTGTGTTCTCTTTCCTTTTCTTTATGCTTATCGTTTTCCAAGTTTATCATCAACGACTACTATAAAATGAATTTACAAATGATATAACATATAAAATTAAGAATGAGTCATTAGTAACCATCTAGATGGTGACCTAATGATTAAAGATTGAGATCAATAGGTTTGCTCCCTCTATGGTTTCAGGTTCGAGCCCTGTGGTTGCTCATATGATGGCCACTGGAGGCTTACATGGTCGTTAACTTCATGGTATGTGGAATTAGTCAAGGTGCGCGCAAGCTGGTCCAGATACCCATATTAAACTATATATAAAAAAAAAAGAATGAGTCATTAGTTTTTTAAAAGACAATGTTGTTAGCTGATGCAGTAAGACTCTATACTATAATTAGTGGTTATTGATTGGTCCAAGGATCTAGCAACATCAAAATTTGACTGTCAAAGTCAGAGGCTCATTATTACGCTGACAATTATGCTGATGAAGCCGACATTCAACAGTCATAATCATTCATCAAAAGTTTTCTTTGTGGGCATGCATGCAGGTGTATTGGAATGCAAACTCGACGCATAGAAATCCAGAATACTTCCCAGAACCCGAAAGATTCGATCCTTCCAGATTTGAAGGGACCGGACCAGCTCCTTACA
>Ga0307517_10011317_pt1 | contig 12378 bp, 8 predicted proteins | sample 23_EM_MG_FD_194515 | JGI IMG/M metagenome (GOLD analysis project Ga0307517, IMG submission 194515) | Populus trichocarpa ectomycorrhiza microbial communities from riparian zone in the Pacific Northwest, United States - 23_EM | ecosystem: Host-associated > Plants > Roots > Unclassified | place...
GTGTATACACAATAGAGAATAAAGAAAAATAAACATACTCACATTCTCTAAATCAAATATCCATACAAAATTCCAAATTCAATCGTATTTATCATGCAACCAACATAATTGATTCACGCGAAAACTCAACTTGTAATCTTCCCTTCCCACAACTACAAACAAGGTAGCAAACTATATATATATATATATATATATATATATATATATATATATATATATATATATATATATATATATATATATATATTCTTTCTTTTTTTTTGGAGATATTATTTATTATGTTTTTAAGTGGTCACTTCCCTTTTGACGCGAACACAAACATTTGTGATGAATGCACCTGGTTACTCACAAAGTCACAAACTTAAAGTGCTTTTGCATACTCATATTTCATGCTCCTGTTTGACGTAAAGATAAACATTTGTGATGAATACCCCTAGTTACTAAGCAACTCAAAACATTGATGTAGATAGAACTTTGTACACATTTATTTATTTAATTGTCTAATAATTATTACTCTATTTACTTAAACCATGTTTAGAACTAGATCAAAAGGGATGATCACAAGTAAAGCATCACACTCGTCTTTTATGCATAATCACACAACTCATACAACTTTTACAAGGAAAGATGTACTTCAATAATCTTAAAGAAAAAAAGTATGCTATATCTTGCTTTATAAGATATTATCTATCCCAAATTAAAGCATGCAATGTTCAACATAATAATGAATCCAAAAATATAATGTTGATCCTAAACAAGTCTCACTCACATACGAATGCAAGTTTTTTTATATATAAAAAAAATCATCAATATGCATATGACAAGCATGAAGGTTGAAAAATTTATGAAATAGCCTAACATTGGCCAAATCATGTCGAAAATATATTTTTTTGGAAATATTTATATATTAGAAATTTATTTTGAAAATATGATCAAAATAGGGGTCAAAATCGATTTATGATAGTTGCTCCCTCTTTACAATACTTACGGTACAAAGACAAGAAAAAAATTATTTTTCTTTGACTTTGTATAATAAGTTTGTAAACAAAATAAAAGAATTAATGCTTAAACAAAAATGCTATTTAAAAGAAATTTGCAATCAGGTTGGTGGGCTTTACTTGAAATCATTTGAAAGAAAATTTGTCATTGAATTTATGAGCTTCATTTTGAAATAAAAATGTCTTTTGAAAGAAAATTTCCCATCGGATTTGCTTTGAAAAAAAAACCACTAGAAAGAAAATTTTTCATCGAATTGATGGGCTTTGTCTAAAATAAAAGTGTCATTTGATTAATGAGTTTCATTTTAAAATAAAAATGTCATTTGATTAATAGGCTTTGATTGAATGAAAAATTGTCATTAGATTGATGAGTTTTGTTTGAAATTAAAGTGTCATTAGATTAATTAGCTTCACTTTGAAATAAAAATGTCATTGGATCAATGGGTTTTGATTGAAAGAAAGTGCAATTGGATTAATGAGTTTCATTTTGAAATAAAAATGTCATAGGATTAATAGGCTTTGTTTGAGAGAAAAGTTTCATCGGGTTAATGGGCTTCACTTGGAAAAAAAAAGATTTGAAAGAAAATTTGTCATTTGGTGTGTTTTATTTGAAATAAAATTTTCATTAAATTAATGGGTTTCACTTTGAAATAAATAAAAAAAAAATCATTATTGTAGAGCTTGGTTTGACTTCCATGGCCACATGATTTGGTGAAAATGTCCAGATTGCATAGCTTAACTTGCTCTTGTTATTTTCCTATTGTTTTTTTTTTCTTTTTAATATCAATCTTGTACTAACAAGCTATTCTGATCTTATGTAAAAAAAAAATTCTTGAAATTAATGGGAAAACACAAATTGTAGAAAGCTCAATATTTTGTTTTTACATAATCTGTATCTTAAAAAATCTTTGGCTTTAGAAGTGTCTTCAATCAGTCACTGGCTTACTTGAATTGTTTAAATGTCTTCAATGCTCATTACTGGTTTGTCTTCTCATCTTACCCACTTTTGATTATTAGATAGACATGTTTCATCCATCATCTTATCCCATATTGGTTCTATTTATCATCATCTCCAAGTTTAATCTAGGGTACTTGTTCATTATTGCTTATTTTTCATCACCATCATGATAAAGTTGTTTCCTCTACCACTCAAGGTTTATTATGAAATTCTTCATGTCATTATTTGACTATTGTCATTGCAAAATGTTTCTTTAAATAGAATTGCCCCCGACTAATCTAGATCTTATCATCTTTCCAACGGTTGTCAAAAGCATGTATGCACCATCATAATCATCATCATCATCACAGAACTTTGCAAACCCAATCAATGAGAATTCTTCTTTTTTTCTTTCAAGAAATCATCTTTTATGTTTCAGGAGTAGGCCATAAACTTTAATGATTACATTCATATATATGTCTCAGGATTGATTTTAAAAGCATTGAGTTATAAATTTGAAAATATTTAATCAAATGGACATTTATTTCTTTGTTTGTAAACCCTAAACATGTCATTCAAATGCTATGAGACAATTTTATATTTTTTTGCTAGGTATATAAAGAAATGGGTGTTGGTTGAGATTATGAAAAAAATGGTTATCCGAAAAATTTGGCTATGTTTTGAAATATGAATAGCTCAAATTGATTCTTTAGTAATAAATTAAGGGTTATTTTATAAAGAAGGGTTGGTTTTAAAGAGATTTTTTATCTTATCAAAAGGTATCTTGCTTCACGTTGTATTGATCTTGCCTATTTATTGGTGAAAACTCATGATTTAATTTCATAAGAATGATATGCAACACATAAACAATTCATGATTTTGCTTAATTCATGATTTTGCTTGAAAAACATTTTTCTTCTTTTTGGAGGCTAAAACTTATCAACAAAATCAAATTATTTTTTTTTTAATCATAAAAGGCTTTTATAAGCATGTAATGTAGGTTGAAGCTTGTGTTTGTAAAAGAATAAGATATCTATAAGGCTCAAAAGGTATTTAAGGGTTCAAAAATATATGATCATTAATTATATGTGGAGATCTTATAAGTTTGTCACATTGATTTGGTCATATTAATGATTAATCTCACTACGATCATAATTTTTCAAATTATACCTCGTGTTTTATTATTGATGTTGTCTTTAATTTTCCAAAGTTCTTTGAAAGCTAGACCTAGTTGGAGTCACCTTCAAGTTAATACCAAAATATTTCAAAAAGATGTTAGCCAAATATTCTCATTTCTTTATTTTAGAGTCATCTATCCCCATAGACCAACTAAAAGCAAGTCTAATCAAACTTGCACCAGAATAATTGATCAAAAGTTTCTCATCATGAATAACTTCAACCATTTTACTGTAATGCACTTTAAGATGGGTATCTGGACATTGCTCTTATATACTTGACAAACTTGAGAACTTAATTTAAAAAAAAAAACAATATTTGGCACATGGATTAATTTTCATTATTTTAGAGTCATTCAACCTTATAGACCAGTTAAGAGCAGGTCCAACCAGACTTAAATATAAATAATTGATCAAAAGTTTCTCATCATTAATAAATTTAGCCATTTTACGATAGTACACTTTGAGGTGGGTCTCTAGATATTGAGCTCCTATATACTTAACAAACTTGAGAACTTTAAATATTCTAGAAAGGCCAACATTTGGCACATGGCATATTTCATTGGCCTTGCGCTTCTTTATAGCTATAATGAGTACACCATTTTCTCTTGAAATGATAATCAGCTATGTTGAATTAACTTGTCGATTTGCTTCCTGAAACCTTGATAGTGGTCAATGGAATGACCAACAGCTCCTGCATGGTACTCATACTTAACACTATTGTTATACCATTTAAGAAAATATGGTTGAACGAGTTTGAACCATTGAGGATATATCTGGTGCATATTCACAAGATGTTGATAGATGTTAATGAGGGAAACTGGAAAAGCAGATGGTTCATAGGGCTTCTTTTTATGGTTTAGAATTTCTATGTTTTAAAAAGCATGATATCTAGGTTGAAAAACGGGTAGAGGTGCTTAAGGTACTTGGTTTTTAGAAAGGAAAATAACATACTATAGGGAAATTGAGCTTTCAAAATACAACTTGTATTTCTTTCCCCATTTTTTTTATAAGAACTCAAAACTAACTTTTGTATATACAAATATTCATAAAAATAAAAAAAATGATCGATTAGGTGAAGTAATGATAACATAGGGAAACATCATGTTCTAGATGGGTAGGTTAACTAACTAAATCGGTTTCTAAAGGTCCCCCATTGTTTAGTTAACAATCTCAATGAACTGAATCGAGGCTGTAAAAAATATAGATCGGGACAATATCACATTGGATACTCATCACAACCAAGTAGACTATCCATAAGATTTTTGGTTGTTTAATGAGTGTTTCCCAGGTCAAAGACCATTGAGGCATCACCACTTCCTCATCCTAACCTCAAGCAATGTTTGTGCAAAATATAAGTGTTGAGTTGTGTGTGCATTGGCACAACTCCATATCCAATCTAAACAAACCAATTTAAAGGAACAATGCATTAAATTTAGGCATACAAGAAACAATTTAAAAAATTTAAAATAAACATGAAACGATACCAAACAATAACCACACATTAATCAGTTTAGGTAAACAAACATTCAAAGCATATATTAAAGCTCATCAAGCACATTATCATTAGAAAATAAACAAATAAACCTTAGCCCTTAACAAGATCCCAGTGGATTCGTCATTTTGTTGCAAGGGACATTAAGGCAAACTAAATGTGAAAAAAGGTAAATGTAGAAACATGAGTCGTCACCTAATTTTATAATAACTAAAAACCCTAACTGATCTTTCAAAGATTTTGGGTAAGGGGTATGACCTAAGACAGTGATTTTGGATTTGAGCATGGTGACAAAACCTAATCCTTATTTTTTTTTTTTAATACTAACATTGGATTCAAAAGGATAGTGTACCAATGACAGGTATTATCATTTTCAAGATTACATGATGGAAATGGGCTTGAAGACCACCACTCCTACTTTGTGGGCCTATATAGGATCATATCGATCCAACCAAATTTGCTCGCCACATCAAAGAAAATATCCTTAAAACAAGAACACTAGAATAAATTCAACGCACACGTCAACACGAGCATAATAAATAAAATTCAAATAACAAAATAATATTTACAATAAATAAATGTTATGTTTTAAAAAATATTTACATTTATCAATAAATAATGTTGTCACCAAAAGTGACTCTGCTCTTTAAAGGTGAATGACTATATAATTGGAATAGTAGCTCTAAAAAGTACTGTTAAGGGCACCCTCAAACCCACCGGTCTATATTCTCATAAGAAAGAAGAAATACCTTTATTATTTATTTTAAAGTAAAATGATGAAAATCATATTAAAAGGATCATGTATTAATTGACCATATTATCTACTATGCAACACCGAAAGACAAGGCTTGGCATTAGACCATATCATCCTAGGTTGATTAACGGATAACATAAATAATTAACATATAAAAACAAATTTAAATTTGCACTTTAAAAAAGGGTCATGTATTAATTGGTTTCATTACCTACTATGAAACATTCAAAGGATAGGGCCCAACATCAAACATATACAATCCTGAGTTGCTTAACTAATAATAGAAACAATTAATAAAAACAGGCTTAAATAACATATCTTAAAAAAATGTCATACATTCATTGATGTTATTACCTGTAAACAACATTCGAAGGATAGTGTTCAACGTCAGATACATGCCATCTTGGGTTGCCCAACGAGTAATAGAAACAATCAATAAAATGAGTTTAAATTCATATCTTAAAAAAAAAGATCATACATCAATTGGTTCTATTACCCGATAAACAACATCCAAAGGACATGGCCCAACATCTCACACATCCCATGTTGGGAATCTCGAAATAATAGAAACAATTAACATATAAAAACAAGTTTAAAATCATATCTTCAATTGGATCATGTATTAAATGGTTATATTACCTAATAACCAACATCCAAGGGATAGGGGCCAACATTGGACACGTACCATCCTAGGTTATCTAATGGGTAGTAGAAACAATTAACACATAAAACCATAAACGATTTTTTTTGTTAGCCATTATCCTTAAAACAAATAAAAACAACTTTTGTTTTTAAAATCAAACTTTTTTCGACATTTAATAACAAAAACTCATAATTAATGAACAAACATTGACATAAACGAACAAACATTGACATAATAAGAGTTTTAACAAACAATTTGATTTCACCACAATAAAACAATTTGAAAACAACATACACACATAAAATAACAATTAAAAACAATATCAACACACAAATTTCACATTGAGACCAAGCCATTACACATCAGATAAACTTGTTCCAATCTGATCCTCCCAACCCCGTCATAGGTTATTGATTTCAACCTTATTCTATCATAAATAAATTTTCTAGTGGCATCAAACCCTAGGGGTTGCCACACAATGAAGTGGATCTCAACACTTCAAATATCACAATCATTTACAATAATACACAATCAATCTTAAAATCATCTCAAACAACCAAAAATAATTTATCACAATGTTCAAAATCATGTTGAAAATTGTCCAAAATTCATATGGGATTTAAAATTTACCTTTTAAAGTGGCTGAGGTTGATCGGAGTTTATTGGAATTGTTTCGACAAAGATGTCGCATGTATGAGACACTATAGTGCGTTGAGAAGGTTGTTGGCATGTGGATTCATGCTCTAAAAAAGCTGGAGACGCGTGAATGGTTGGGATGGGTGTGCCTCTGTTTACTAGCTCATCCTTATGTATTGGCGATGAGATCCACCGTTGCCTGGAATGGGAGATCTGTTGCCTGAAAAACTTTCAGTATTCTTTCAATTCTCTTATTTCTCTCTCTCAATTCTCTCTCTATTATTTTTATAAATGGTTGTTGTTACTGCTATTTTGGTGTCGTGGGGTTGATGACAATGGTTGTCACTGTTGTTGATAGGTGCTATCCTAAACTTTTTTCTTTGTTATTTTTTAATTATTTTTAGAAAAAATTTCTGATTTTTTAAAATTCTTTATGAAATAGCTGAAAATTAGTTGAATTGGTTGAAAATATCTTTTGGGGTTTTCTTGTATTTTTATTTTTTAAAAAAATATAATAGGAAAAGGGGTCAAATCGAGTTATGATAATATACAGATTATATTGTATATTATATAGTGGAATATCATGTTTGTCTCAATTTTTTCCACCACAGCAAGAAATAGAGTCACCATGTAGTAAAAAATATTATCCGAGATATAAAATAATGATTGTGATTATTCACAAGACAAAGGCAAAATAGGAATAATCCAGATATCCTTGTCACTTGATCCTACTTCCTATGCCAGCCAGCCAACCATACGAAATGTATTTTGTGTCTATTTGCCTTCTCAATATTAAATCATCAACCCTTGAATAGACCATGTAAAAAAGTTGAGGGGATCGATTATCTCACACACACTAAAAAAGTATATAAACAAGTCTTGAGAAATAATGTACAGGGTAGGGGCATCAAAGACAGAGTCACCGGTATAATGATTCAGAAAACCGACAAAGACATAGGGCCCAAAAAGATGCTTAGAGAGAGAACCACTTGTTCTCCATTCCCCACCTTTTTGGTAGGGCTATAAACATGGCTCTCCCCTTTCTTCTAATCTCTGAAACGAGAGCATCAGCTTAGAGTGCTTTAATACTCTCCAAAGGACGATGAGTACGGATTTACAGGTATTGTTCACACCCATGGTCACACCTTTATGTACAGTGTTGGCTATGCTATTAGGCCTATTGGGTTACTTGTATGGGCCCTACTGGGGTGTTAGGAAGGTACCAGGCCCGCCTGTGATCCCCTTGTTGGGTCACCTTCCCTTGATGGCAAAGCATGGCCCTGATGTGTTCACACTTCTTGCAAAGCTTTATGGCCCCATTTTCAGGTCAGCTTACTGGTTTTAATCTTCAAATTTGCTGCCATGTTAAAGCTGGTGAAAGTTCTTGAACGTTTAGCTTTTGCTTCATTCTCTGTGATTTCGACTTTTGAGCTTGTTTAGAGGATTAATTTAAAGTCCAATTTTGCTTCTCTTTTTTTGTGGGTTTCTTAGTGAAATGAGTTGTGATATTACGGTCTCTGGAAAGACATTTTGTGACAGGTTAGATCTATTTTATACTCTTCTAACTTCGTAATTGGAGAAGAAAGAGAGGTTGATGGAAGTGGAGAGATTAATGTCTAGCTTCGCTTGAATATGAATAGAAGATGAAACAATGACCACTTGGTCAGGAAAACAGAACAAAATTTTAGCATTTTGTAACTTGTATTGTGCACTCTTGTCTCATACAAGTGTAGCTTGTGGATTTGCATCTGATATTGTAAATGTCAAATGTAATATCTACATAACGGCTATTGTTTTGCTAGAGCCCTTTGGTTAAAATGGTGAAACGCTGAAACTCGGTTAGGCTACTGACAAATTTGGAATTGAAAAACAGACTAAATTTTAGGCTGGTGTGGAGCAGGTTTCATATGGGGAGACAACCACTGATCATAGTAGCTGACCCAGAGCTTTGTAGAGAAATTGGAATAAAGAAGTTCAAAGACATCCCAAATAGAAGTATACCCTCTCCCATCTCAGCTTCACCTCTTCATCAGAAAGGTCTCTTCTTCACCAGGTAATTTGTAACATGACTACAGGAACAAGCGTGCTTCTCTTGTATATATCTTTTCATTCATTTACTTTCACCAAGGCTTCACCCAAAATGGTATACAGGTAAAAGCAGATTATGAGCGGATTTTCAAAAGTTTCTGGTGAAATTTGAACTTGCAGGGATGCAATATGGTCAACCATGAGAAACTCAATACTGTCAGTCTACCAGCCATCACACTTGGCCAGCCTAGTGCCCACCATGCAATCATTCATTGAGTCTGCAACTGAGAATTTCCAATCTCTTAAAGAAGAAGAAATCACTTTCTCCAACCTCTCCCTCAAATTGGCCACAGATGTAATAGGACAAGCTGCATTCGGTGTTGACTTCGGCCTCTCCAAACCACAATCAACCAGTGATTCATTCAACAGTTTCCATAGCCAAGGAAAAGACAACACTGATGTCTCAGAGTTCATTAAACAACATATCTACTCAACAACACAACTTAAGATGGACTTATCAGGTTCCTTTTCTATTATTCTTGGTCTACTTGTCCCAATACTGCAGGAGCCCTTTAGGCAGATCCTTAAGCGAATTCCTGGCACTATGGACTGGAAAGTTGATAGGACTAATAAGAATATAAGTGGCCGGCTTGAGGAGATTGTTAGAAAGAAAATGGAAGAGAAAAATAAGGGTTCAAAGGACTTCTTGTCACTCATATTACGGGCAAGGGAATCAGAGACTCTGTCAAAGAATGCTTTCACTCCGGACTATATCAGTGCAGTTACTTATGAGCATCTGCTTGCAGGATCAGCTACAACAGCATTCACATTATCTTCAGTTGTTTATTTAATTGCTCAACATCCAGAAGTCGAGAAGAAACTGCTTGCTGAAATTGATGGGTTTGGTCCACATGAGCAGATGCCAACAGCTCAAGATCTTCAAAACGAATTCCCCTACCTTGACCAGGCAAGTCTTCAAGTTCACTTCGAGTTTTCTATCGGTCAATGATGCCGAGTTGTTATTTTCTCCAATTTATCTGACCTACAATGATGTCCATTTCATTGCAAATTTGATCTCCATGTTTCATGGTGTGTGTTATCGAACTGTGGAGTTCCATTTTTTGATTTATGGTTTAATTGCAGGTAGTTAAAGAGGCAATGAGGTTTTACGTTGTCTCTCCATTAATTGCAAGAGAAACATCGAAAGAAGTAGAGATAGGAGGTTATCTTCTCCCAAAGGTATAATTGATCATGTACCTATAACTAGTACACCTACTATTTTAGATGCATTACTTCTTTCTTTTTCTTTTCCTTTTTTGACGAGCAGGGTACATGGATCTGGTTAGCACCTGGAGTTCTAGCAAAAGATCCCAAGAATTTCCCAGAGCCAGACAAGTTCAAGCCGGAGAGGTTTGATCCAAATTGTGAAGAAGAGAAACGAAGGCATCCTTATGCTCTCATACCCTTTGGACTTGGACCTAGAGCTTGTATTGGCCAGAAATTTTCCATACAAGAAATCAAGCTCTCACTGATACATTTATACCGGAAATATTTATTTCGACATTCCCCTCACATGGAAAAACCTCTTGAACTTGACTTTGGCATAGTTCTCAACTTCAGGCATGGCGTAAAGCTTAGAATTGTAAAACGAACTTGAAGATTGTTATGCTGGGTTGTAACATCTTTGTTTCGATAAATCTCCTAGAAAGATCTCCTATCACCTAGAAATATCTCCTGTACGAAGAATTATCATGGAAAGAGCTTGCTTTCAAATAAATATTAAAAAAAACATATTCATGTTGATAAATCTACTAAAAAGATGATCGGTACAAAGAATTTATCCAGTACTAACATGGATAGGACATGCTTTCAGAGCAACTAAATTTTTATCCAAAGCATATTCTGAGATGCAATGATCTGTGGCCATGATTTAGTAGGAACAGATTGGTTCCAAGCTAAATCTCACTTCTTGACAGAGAAAACACGCCACAATACTAATGTGATTTCACGATATTTGGTGCTGGCACAGATGTCCTAGAACAATTCAGGTCCTGCAAAAATCCATTTATCTGTCAAAATTTGGTATGAGTTGGAGGCTACTGGTGAAGATCACATGCACAACCAAAATTAACTATTTTACAGAATGGATAACCCTCAAAACACTAGCAACTCACCAAGCTGTCTTAGCTACAGCTTGCCAATAATGATTGCAGAAATGCTTCTAAATTAATACACATATCTCAACAACGGAGTACAAGAAGTTGTTGAAACTTCTTAATCAACCCATCTAATCATACAAATGATCCATTCCTCTTAGTTGTTTCGTCGAGTTCTTATCAAATCTTGTTGGCAAGCAAAGTGGCTTAGATAAATTAACTGACGGATCAGAACCAGTACTGTTTTTCGAATCTCCATTTGAGAATGCTCCTGACTTTTTGAGAAACTGAAACTCATCCATAGACTGCCTTTGGATCCTATGAGATAAATGACCGGATGTTTTTTGCTTTGCCTTGGTTGACTCGGTCAGGTTCATGTAATTTGGCCTACTGTTACCACTCTCCTCTGTTTTATCAGAGGCCAAGCCAGTGTTTCCTGATATTGGTGTTGTAGATGTACAAATTGATGAAGAAGCTGAACTCTCATCAAAGCGGAATTCAGAACTTGGACTGGAAGATGAGCGAGTAATATGCCCAATTGGAGGCCTAGCTGAAATTCTAGTAGTTACATTGTTCTTTCTGACTTTCACTAAACTTTGTTCAGAGGATTTTGAATGTATGTTCACATCTACACGACTTCGGTGGAGTCACTGAGGGATCAGTGTGGGATTGCTCCATCAATCTAGACTCCCATGGCTTGGCTGCCATCCAGCGTTAAAGCCAACTCCATCCCCAGCTATTCTTATCAAACTCCTGATTCTTGAATGAGTATACTGAGCTATTGGTTCGAGTATTTGAGCTGGGGTTTGATCTCCATTGCTGAAAAAATAAATTAGTTAGTGAACATGGTTAGCATATGTGAAAAAGTAAGGCACTAAAACATATGATAGCAGAATACTTTCTGAGCAAGGGAGTATGCAATTGCTCTTTCTCTCTTGAAGGCTCCTTCTTGCCTCATTTGCAGTTTTGACTTCACATCTTCCAATGTCCCCTTGCCATCGCACCACCCTTCCTGAAATCGAATCAAACTCCTTAGAGCATTGCAGAAGAGTTGAAATAGCTAGCTAATGCTAAGGACTATGAAAATGGATCATATCTATTTAGTGGTTTTTATGATACCTCAGCATGTTTCAAGAGATCAGCCTTGCTATGTCGCTCATTTAGCATATTCTGCACTGCCTGCCCTTCTATGGACATTCGCACAGGATGAGCCCTGACTCGAGCTTGAACTCGAACAAGAGCCTGCATACACCAAAGCATCACAGCAGCCTGCTTTCTCACTTGTCGACCTCGAACTATAGCTTGGAGTCTCACCACTGCTTTCAAAGCCCTCAGAGCCCTTCTTGCCTAGAACCAATCACTCACTTGTTCAACAACCATTGTCAATTGATTTGCCAAGTATTATGTTCAAAGTTTTTGCTTTAAATCTCGAAATTCGTCTCTTATAGTACCTGTTTTCTTTGTTCGATTAGTGTTTCATTTGCTCACTTAAGATTCAGTAAGATTGCAAAGAAAAGAGTCAATGATCATAAGAAAAAAAGTTAAGCTTTTTTCGC
>Ga0307517_10011318_pt1 | contig 12378 bp, 9 predicted proteins | sample 23_EM_MG_FD_194515 | JGI IMG/M metagenome (GOLD analysis project Ga0307517, IMG submission 194515) | Populus trichocarpa ectomycorrhiza microbial communities from riparian zone in the Pacific Northwest, United States - 23_EM | ecosystem: Host-associated > Plants > Roots > Unclassified | place...
AAAGTTGGAGCACAATGTTAGGGAAGATAGCGAATATGTTAGGCTTGTTATATCTGACGAACCAAGAGTTGGTGACTTCGACATTTCACAAGTTCAATCGAGAGCGAGGATTAAAGCTTTCATACGGTGGATCAAAGCTTTAATTTGGTGCCTTGTTATCGCCACACTAGTTCTTGTTTTCTTGAAATGGGGTGTTTCATTTCTTTTTGACAAGGTACTTCCTCATTTCTCTCCTCTCCTCTTGTTTTTACCCCTTTGCCTTCCCTGCATTGCTGCTTTCTCTGCACCTTTAATCAACAACTACTGCATAAACCGCATCCTGTTACTTTTTGTTTTTGGGCTGATTTGTTCGAGATGGTTCTTCTTTGGTATCAAATTAGATTCATGAATACAGCATTGTGGTTGATAAGCTTGATCGAGTTTGGCTAACTTAAGGATCAACTTGGTATTTTAGTTTGGTTATGCCAAAGGTTAATCAATTTTGTTGTAGGTTCTCTTGCCAATGATGGAATGGGAAGCAACTGCCTTTGGCCGTCCGGTCCTCTCCCTTGTGCTTACTGCTTCTCTTGCCTTGTTCCCAGTGTTCCTAATTCCTTCCGGTCCTTCCATGTGGTTGGCTGGGATGATCTTTGGATATGGTATTGGTTTCGTGATAATCATGGTTGGAACCACTATTGGGATGGTCCTGCCCTATTTGATCGGGCTAGTTTTCCGTGATCGCATCCATGTAAGGCAAATGATTTTTCACTGATATAACTTGGTGTTTATATTGGATCTTACTTCTGCATCTCCATCTGTGCGAATTATCTCCTGTTGAATGTGTAGCAATGGTTGAAGAGATGGCCCCAGAAAGCTTCTATGATTAGACTTGCTGGGGAGGGAAGCTGGTTCCATCAATTTAAAGTGGTTGCCATCTTTAGGGTTTCACCATTTCCCTACACAATTTTCAACTATGCAATAGTGGTAACAAGTATGAGATTTTGGCCCTACTTATGGGGTTCAGTTTCCGGAATGGTACCAGAAGCTTTTATCTACATATACAGGTCTGTTCCTTGGTTATACTATTTTTGGTCACTATTGGTTCTTATTCCAAATTTCCAATGAAATATACAAGGAAAATAGATATCTGGGAACATTTTTGGCCCATCTCAACCTCATGTTTGTGCTTCGGTGCAGTGGTAGGTTAATAAGGACATTTGCTGATGTGAAGTATGGGAACTATCACTTGACTACTGTGGAAATAATATACAACATCATCTCCTTCATCATTGCAATTGTTACTACTGTTGCCTTTACTATTTATGCGAAACGAGCTCTGAAGGAGCTTGAAAGGGCAGAGGCTACTGAAGAAGTTCCGCCCTCCCACCAAGAAAGTCATGAGATGGGAAAGCTTCCACTTGAAAGACCTAAGCGTGCAGGTTTGTCATCTTTTTCATTATAGCCTGAATACGTAGGAGGAAAATATATGTACCTGTTGAAATTGATATGTTAGATGGCAGTTGTAGGCTAGGTGATCGTTGTAACTTCCTTGTTCAATTTTTTTTTTTTTTGAGGGGGGTTTATGTTTGTAACTACAAAAATAGAATTCAGAAGGAAAATTACTGGACGTAAAAGGTGAAACTTCTTAGCATATTTTTCCGTGCTTGTTTTCTTTCTTACCATTCAAGAAACAACTTTTTTGTTTATTATCTTCTGAATGATATTGATCTTATATTTTTAGTAAATACAGGGAAATAAACATCTCCTGGGTATGGAATAAGGCAATCATTAGCTTCTCTTCCTCAAATTGTTGAGAATATGAGCTTTAACCTTCTAGAGTCATTCTTCAATGATGCTTGAGCTTTTCACCATGCATTGATGCATACTTGCAAAACTATTAAGAAAGCTTGCCATTCGGTAGCGTGAGAGATTAGATTCAGTTTTCAACTGGCAAATTTATGTGACAATAAAAAGAATAACAACAATGATCATGAAAGCAACATAGACATTATGTACCGTATGTGATCCAGAGTATAACAAAAAATAGGGTCTCTCAAGCTTTAAGATTACAATCCTATACTATCGAGAAAATTTTGTTTGATATATTTTGAAATTCAATAATTGTTAAATTGTTTTGTTTAAAGAAGTGCCAAATCGACCTAGCTATTAAAGCTAAATTAAATTAAAATTCTAAAACTTAACTAGGAAAGGAATATGAAAATAACTAAGAAAATAAAGTAAAATCTAAAACATTAATGTGGACTTGTTCCTAACCTGGGGCTAGTGGATCAATCCTATACGGAATGAGGTTTATAGAAAGCTCTAGATTAGTCTGATCCAATAATCAGAACAAAAGTTATACTTGTTTTTTTTTTGTCATAAAGCATGTTTGAAGTGTCTAGATTTTTTTTTTAGCTTGACTTTGGCCATCCGAGATGTATCCACTAAATGTCTCACATATGTTACAAGAAAGAAGAAATAAGGCTGCAAAATCACCTGCATCTGATTGAGGCATTGGTTTTCTTTTATTTACCATAAATGCATTCGGTTCGGTAGGTTGTGGGGGATTTTAGGTGGTATGAAAAGAGCAGCAATGAATGGCAAATTACCTGAAACAAAGTGAAAATAATATTCACAGAAAAGGTGAAGTTATGAACAATGGTTTGGTTGAATGATGAATCTGCTCATATTTAAGGCTTTAGGAGATGTAAGTGGGCGTCCTTTTTTTTCTTTTTACCGAACAACCAAATTTCAAGATGCAGGCGCTTGGGTTGCAGAAGAAAGCTTGCCCCGCACTGTGAGCCGATTCTGTGGCTATATGCTCCGTGATGGTCGTTTGGGCCCCTCGCGGTCCATCCTGAGCTTCCCGACCAAATGCTAACTGCACTTCCTCAACAAACATGCCTGTCCATCTTGAACCTGGTGCCCATCTCCACTCACTCAGATACCATCAGCAAAAGGGAAGAAGATGAGTTTCTGAAACATTTCAATCATTAAAGAGCTCAACGTGAAACTTGGTGTGTACGTTCACCAACCTGGGATACTACAGCATACAAAGGCAAGGTGGGGTAACTGCATAGAACTTGAAAAATCAAACTGCATCCACCAAATAAAGCAATGAGAATGTTCGTTTTCTTGGATAATTAGGGAAGAAACAGAAAAAATAAAATCATAGAAAATTCTCAAATATGTAGTAATCTCCCTTTTGGAATTACTACATAATAAGCCTGGCACAGTGTAGCCCGCTCTTTCCATGATGTAATGATCTAGACGCAACTTTACGACTCCTATTGCGACCTCAGACTTCATGAGAAATTTGTTTTCAGAAAATAACATCTAAAAAACATTATTCTTTGGGACACATTTTAGATAATCTAAAAATAGTAACATGCTTGATTTACAAAAGAGCATATTTTAGTGTTGTACTGCAACACCCTCAATTATGTCTCACAAGCAGTGATACAGTTGTTTCAAAGTAATCCACTGCAACCCTGCGCACTGTATCTATATTTTCTGGAAATATTTATAAGTGCAAACTTGTTGTACAGGAGAGATTGGGGAGAAAAGGATTGACTAACTTTCTTTTAATTTTTGTGAGGCTTCAAACAATTCACCTTGTCTCTTCAAGAACTGAATTTTCAAACAAAAGTCAACCACCCAAACCCTTAGGAACTTCGAGATTTTCATATGCACCAGAAAACCTCTTACATGGTGAAAAACACCACCTCAGACTAGGACTGTTTGACGTTGTGATTGAGGTGCTTTTAAAAGTTTTTTGTCTTAAAATAAAAAACACTCAAGAAAACATCAATTTGATGTGTTTTCATTACCAAGCACACGTCTAGAAGCTCTTTCTATTTGCTTAAAAATTCAGTTGATGCAGAAACAACATTTAAATAACATAAATATAAATATAAAAAGCTGAGAATGTTTATTGGAGAGGAAGAAAAGATACAGGTTCAGAAGCAATAACATTTTTTATGCGCAGTGTACGACACCTGCATCATTTCGCACATTCATTTCTGCAATCAGTGGCGGTGCATAGCTTTAAATTTATCTTCACTTCAGTTTCGGTTTTGGTCCAGTCCAAATATGAAGTTTTTAAAAGATAGCTTAAATATAGATAGCTGAGGATGTTCAATCTGGGAACCAAAAAAATTAAATATTGAAGGAAGAAAAATTGAACCAAAATATTTACCTAGCTCAAGTGTAAAAGAAACATACGAATGTAACAAACCTTTACCAGTTTAATTATGAAGAACACGCTCAGCAAAAATGGTGGCGAGAGCAATAACAAAGCAGACAGCAGCAACCACCCATGTCGGTGTGTACTGCGGAGATTTGGGTTCATCCTCCATACTCCGTGTTTCCTGATAGTCTGGAAGAAGAATTTGAAAGTTGCCAGGAACATAAAAAGATTGTGAGAATGGGAAAGTAGAAGTACATTCTGAGATTGGCTAAGGACTAATCAGAACCACAGAAGTTCTGAAAGGTTTCTCTTGGAGCATACATCTCACGTTCGTCACGTGAATAAGGTTCCAATTTTGCTGTTAGCACACTTCAAAGTGGTGGCTATGGCCTCATCAGATTCCTTAACTCAATAGCAGATCAATGTCAATGAACTACTGATTACCTCGTTTTTAGTAGAAGCTACATACGGCAGATGCCGCACATCTACTGCAATAGTCTTCTTCGAGGCATAAATTTGGTTGCAAACAGGGGGGAAAAGAGACATTCTCAGGGCATTGGTCTTGGAAATCACCAAAATGACCTGTGCAACACTTGGCGGTGTATGTTCCAACCAAAATATGCACAGATTGTACAAACTGAATCCACATATGCACGGATAACAATTAGATATGGGAATTGCAAATCCAGTAATGAGATGAGATCTGTTACAACATTAAATCGAATTTATTGTTAATCAGTCTTTGAACTGTTGAATTCACAATTTGTTTTCCCAAAGAATACAACGTTACATATCATACACATATACTAAGTATATCACAAAATCAGACAGACATCTTCGGTACAAAATATCAATTTCTTAAAGTTCCCAAGCACGTATACCGCAGTCATCTTCACAAACTTATGCATTGTAGTCTTTCCTATGACCATCCTCCTTCCTTAAGTAGCATCATCTTTACCTCCCAAGATGTTCCAAGTCCAAACTCTATTGCAGCAAAATCATCTTACCAAAAGCCACACAGATAAACTCTTAAAAACTGTCAACTGTGGCATCTCATGGTTTCCAAGGTGCTGGTGGTGGTGGAGGAGTTGGAAACATTGGGGGAACTGCAGAGAATATTGTGTTCTTGTCAATCCCAGTAGTTTTGTCACCAGACAAGGCCACAAGTGCTGCAACTAATCCTGCATTTCCAGCAATCGTTGGCTCTGTATAATTATAGTTGGTGCGAACATCATGGAAACCATCATGCCGGTCAGGGCCAGCAACCATGGCTCCAACAAGTGTATTTGGGTTCGGCTTCGAGGTGTCCCTCCATTTCCATCCTCCTTTACAGTTATACCTGATCTTGTTCTTAGGGATAGATGCACCTCTATGGTGGAGATGTTTTGGGTAATGATTACCAAAACCCACAATATAGCTCATTTTACGAGGATTCTTGCCCAGGATGTAATCAATCTATCACAATAACAAAGCAAAAATGAAGTTATAAACCACCAAAATTATGAAAATATCTACTATAGAACATCTAATTAAATAGGGCTTGACATACTTGAGTCTTGGCGAAATCACGCAACACATCAGTAGAGTAGAAATTTGGTCCACAATACCATCCAGGTGTATCAGCAGCTTCAAGATAATCACTAAATAGGGTTGCTAGGAAGGCAGCGTTGACGACATACTGAAGGGGCTGAGGCCTTCCATGGTTTAACTCGATCAAGCCTCCTGTAGGACATCATCAACACAGTTAAACTGGGATCCCAAAATTAATCCATCCACCTTGAACACTCTCAGGCTAGTCATACAAGAGATGGTTTACCTTTTGTTCTATTAAACTTCGTGAAAATTGGCAGATATGAGCACATGATAATACTGGTCTGGTTGTGAAATGTACTCAGTATTTCTTCATATGGATAACCAGGGCTCAAGAACAATCTAAGGCGGCTCAAAAGTAGCTATCACACAACAAAATTTAATCATCGGGAAAGATACCATAAATTTCAAAGTTAACTAATAGCGAGCTAGCCACAATATGATTTGACAGTAAAAGTAGAAGCACAAAAATGTCAACAGGACCCTAATGGGAGATCATTGTTGACAATTCAACATTTGGGCAAAATGTCAATGGCAATTCATTAGGTTTCAAACAAATGAATCATGAAATAATCAAGAAAAGTAGAAAAGAGTACAAAGAAGAAAAGGCAAGAGATAAATTTACAAGTATAGATGCAATTTTAGAATTTTGAAAAAACAAAAAAAGAAACAAAATAATAAAAGCCATAATTCTTAGAATAAACATACCCTGGGACAAATTTTGTTGAATATGGATAACTTAGAATAAAATATCACTTTGTTAGTAGCAAAACAAGTAATTAGAGGAGCCCATAATTCTTACTCGAGTTTCATATCTCGGGGACACACTTAATAGTCTAAGCTTTTGAATTGAGATAGTTCAGCCTAACTAACCAAAAGATCCTGAGTTAGAATCTTAGGACCCCATTCTTTCCTCTATTAATAGCACATGGGAGTGTGAACCTTTGCAAGTTTCAAGTCCAAAGAGCTCTCACTTGAGAGGGTGTTTGAAAATAATATAAATTATATATTGAGAACAAGCTTTTGAGTGAGGCCCCAATAAAAGTTTTAAATTACTCTCTAACAAGTATCAAATAAAATCCATGCATATGCATAGCTACCTTAAATTTCAGTAGCTTTCAAAATCTAGAATATATCAACTCCTAAAGATGCTCGACATGTGTGTATATTATACTGAAACAATATAAGATATTTTAATAAATTCAAAGCAAGAATAGAGGCATGGCAAAATTAATAACATTCTGAAGGTAATTGCATGGCTAGGTAAAGCATGATAGAATATAGATAAGAAGCTTCACTAACCTGAGCACCAGCAAGCTTGTTGTCCCAGCTAAGCACACCATAGTCTGGCCCTCCCCAAAATGCACCGGCATGCTTGGCTAAGCCAGGCATTGTAGCAAGCTGAAGATAGGAATTATTTCCAGTTGCATAATATAGCCAAGCTCCACCCCAAATAAATTCATCCCAGTAACTAGTTGAATTATAGAAAATGGCGGCTTCTGAACCACTTGCACTGTATCTACCTCGCTGGTCCCTTGCAAATTTAAAGAGAGTTTTGGCACCATGAACAAGCTTCTGAGAGTAGGCCTTGTTATCTTTGAAAACAATAGATGCAGAAGCTAAGGCAGCAGCCATTTCTGCAGCAAGATCAGAGCAGGAGCTGCATTCAGTTACAGGTCTGACGTAATCAATGTCCTCAGGACGCATCCAGCAATAATGATCGTTTTGAGTGGTACTCCCACCAGAAGTATCCCCCGAGCCAACCTGTCAGGGAGTGGAAATCAAAATGTCAGACCAAATACCCTACAGAAGATCCACAAACAAAGATAACAACAATAATTTGATGACTGGCACGCATTGTTTTATGCATCTTAAACTAATTAACTAACAAGATTATAATGCGATGATGGCCAATGCAGTAGCTATAAACAATCTCCACTTTAGTATTCAAGGATAAGCGGGAAATTTTCTATGCATAAGCAGAAGTTGATTTTTCAAGGAGAAACCATCAGACAAAAGAACTTGCTCGGTAAGTTAGAAAGATTGAGAAAAGCCCTACCCTCCATGAAGTGCACCAAGCAAGATAATGTTTTCTTTGCAAAATCAAGCATCATCGACATTAAAGTGAATGGGAGTTATGAAATAAATTCAGTCCAGATACATTATATCTATGTTTAGATAAAATGAGTGAAGTTAATTCACCTGTGCAACTATCCTGTCGATGGTATCAGCAGAACTATTAAATGTCTTCAGAAAGTAGTCAGCTCCCCACTTTATAATTTCTTTGACATGGTTAAGCTCACCAGCAGCTTCATATTTCGCACTATATTCAATAACACTCCAGCTCAACATTGTCATGGAAAAAGAAGCAGGGAAGTGGAACTTTATTGCATCCCCAGCATCATAATATCCACCCACCAGATCTTTGTAAAAACTACCTTGTTTACCTTTCCCATCGCCCAAACACGAGCTTCCCCTCCATGACACGTTGTTATGCTTCGGAAGCTTTCCCGCTGCAATTTTCCATCAAAATACACAAACATAAACAAAATCAAGATTCTTTATTTCTTTGAATTTATGATCATTATCAATAACATCAGCAACAGTAACCGAAATTAATGATCTGAATCCGTGCAAGCTAACGATCTTCTTGAATAATTCATGATCTACGGGATCACATTCAAACTAACTAAAAAGAAAGAAAGATTGTCTAATTTCCTGACTATGGATGATCTGAATATAGTAAAATTAAGTAAATTCATGATCTGGGTTTCTTAAGATTGATGATGCATGTTCCTTAAGCAGGTATAATCCTAGACTCATTGAAAAAGCCTCTCCTCCTAGCTACAAAATGATGTTATCTTCCAGATTTAACAAATAAATGAATTCAAGAGGCATGCAGACATCAACTGACCGAAAACAGATCAGATCAGGATAAAAATAAAAAAGGAAAAGGAAAAGAAAAGGAAACATACATCTTTGAGCATTGAAGAACATGAGTGCCTTATGTAGAGCAAGAGTGTAGTTATCAGCTGGAGCATGAGAGTGATGATGGCGAGGCACAGTTTTAACAATAAGAGTAATAAGACCAACCAATAGACCAGCAGCAACGATACTCCCAACAGTCCACACAAAGATCTTGCGACTAACAATGATACAGCCCAGATCCACATATTTCTTCTTCTTCTTTTGCTCAGCTGGACCCAGCAACCAGCTCTGCTGAGTCTCATCCAATGGCCTTGACAGAGCTGCCCTGTCTAAGTCATTCAAGTTCCTGCTCCTGTCATCATCTGTTGCTGAATCTGCTGCATTTATCTCCAGGGGTCCTCCCCATGGATCTCTTCCGTACATATTCTTAAGATTTCACCCTTTCTTCTTGTATTAATTTAGTAAATTACCTTACTTTTGATCCTCCCTCAATTCAAGAAAACGAAAACAAAAACAAAAAGGCAGAGAACTCGAAGCTCCACCGACACTGTATTGACAAAAAGAAAATGCGAGCTGTGTTACTCTCTCTCTTTCTCAAGTGTGGGGAGGAGTGATGGAGCGTGGGGATGCGGGAGGATATTATGAATGGTGGACAGAGGAGACTGATGACGGTGGAGAGTCAAGCAACAAGCAGTATCATATCATGTGAGAAACTTGGGTTGGGTTGGGGTTTTTATTTTTATTTTTATTCCACGTTTTTGCTAACATTTTTAAGTACGGAATTATATTTATTGAATTTATTAAATGTGGTTGTGAGGGTGACCGGTCCGCTACTAGACAAGGACAGCCTGTCTGTCCACCGCTGTGTTTCTAACAGCTAAATCTGCGGTGTATTTCTTTCTTTCTCACTCTAGACAGTGGGCCCAAAAAAAAAAAGGAAGAAGAAGAAAAGTAGAATTTGGTAATGGAATTTGCTTTCCAAGAACTTCAACCCGTTCACATGGTGTTTATTAATCCCATTATTTTTTAAAATATTTTTTTAATATATTAAAATAATTTTTTGTTCATTTTAATAAATAAAATTTAAATTCTGTTAAAAATATTTTTTAAATATAAAAACAAACTGACATATTAATTAAGACTAGGGCTTCACCTACTTTTGAAGTTGGATTTTTAAAAATTTTGAATTTTAATTTTTTAAATTAATATTTTAATATAACTAATATTAAAAATAAAAAATATTATTTTAATATAATTTCAAAACCAAAAACATTTTAAAAATAATTTACTACAATTAATTTTCCATGGTCTTTAGCACCTCCAGTTTTGGGGAAGAGAGGAGACATCATAATTGCTTGTAAAGTGGGGTTGGTTTTGATCGTAATTTTTTAGTGTTGGTGAATGAAAAGATGCCATCCAACTAACGATGGTAAGGAACCTCATCCCTTTCACTTTCCAAAGCGGACAAATCATTTTTTTTTATTTTTAATTGTAATTATTGGATTAATTTACATGTATTTTAACTAAATTTTTTAAAATTATAAACTTAATAATTATGTAAACTTCCAATGATCCGAGATTTATAATACTTGAAGTAGTAATTTCTAAAAATTAAATCTCAGCTATATTCGAAAATAGATAAACAAGAACGTGTACATACAATATTGTACATGGATCAACCTTCTAGGTGGTGGCCTAATGATAAAAGCTTGGGATCAAGAGGTTTGCTCTCTCTGTAGTCTTAGGTTCGAGCCCTGTGGTTGCTCATATGATGGCCACTGGAGGCTTACATGGTCGTTAACTTCAGGGCCCGTGGGATTAGTCGAGGTGCGCGCAAACTGGCCCGAACACCCATATTAAACTAAAAAAAGAAATTGTACATGGATCACTGTAACCCGTTTGATTTACATGGATTAGAAGGAATTATCGATTATGCACATCAACAAGTTAATTTTGTCCCCTCAAGCTGTGTAAATTGTTGATAAACTACAGGAAGATGCATAATTAACTACACATATACAAAACTGATGGTGATTTTGAGCATGTTTTCATTCTTGGAGGAGCAATCTGCAAGAGAGAGAGTATAGTTTTTGATGGGGGCATCCTCCTCCTCTATCTAACCACCAGTTACCCTCTCTCTCCTTTTCTCTTCGAGAAGTTTCAACCAGAACGTTTGCCGACACTTTAAGCTATGCTTCCCTCCCTTTCCACGCTACTGCCCTCTCCTCCTTTCCTCTCTCTAGTTTGGTTGCTTTGCTTGCGTACAAAGTGTATGCATTACTGATTTGGACTAGCGTCTATAAAATTAATGACATCGTATAGCATTGAATAGTATAAATTTTATTTTAAAATTTTATTTAATAATTTAAGTTATTAAAATAAAATGTTTTTTATATGAGAATTTAAATAATCAATCGATTACTAGTTCGAATCTTATCATTTCTATTTATTTGATAAAAATTAAGCATAATATAGTATTAATCTGTGTAAGTTTCTAAGTTTAAAATTTTTTTCTTTAAGAGAATATGTTATAAAATAATATAAATTATATTTTAATATCTTATTTAATAGTTTAAATTATTAAGTTGAAATGATTATTTGATACGGTAATTAAACTTCTAAAATCCTTATATTTTCACCGTCTCACTTTCACAGCAAAATTATTTTTGTATTTCAAAAAAAAATTAATGAATTTTATTTTAAAATTTTATTTTAATATTTTTTAATTATTTTAATATGTTTTAAAATAAAAAATAACTGTTACTCACATGATATCCTAAATCATTGTTATCCTGTCAAGAGAAGAGGCCCATTAATCATCGTGTTTCACAACCAATCCGGGGCCCACCGAGAGAATATAACGTTAATTATTTTGGCGAATTATTAATATACTACGATATTGTTTTTGGAACAAAGACGTGTCTTTTAAAAAAGGAACAATTTTTGGCAAGCAGAGGAGTATGCTTGTGCTGCTGATTGTTCACTCATACTCGTTAATGATTGTGTGTTTTTCTTTTATAAAATACCGGATTTTTAAAATAGACTAAAATCTTGTCAGCTACTAATGGTGTACTGTCCACACCTAGATTTTTAAAAATATATTTTTAACATCGTATAAAAAATATAAAATAAACTTGAATCACAAAAATAGATTGTAAAATCATAAAATTATAAGAAAATTTTTTTTCAAACATCTTAAAATACATCATTCAAATAAAAAATCATATATAGTTCAAGTATCTTAAAAATATATATTGTGATTTCATTCAATTTTACCGATTTCACTCGATTTCAACCCGATTTTATTAATTTTCGAGTTTTTAATACGATTCTGCATGTTAAACATATATTAACTCGTAAAATTATATAATTTTTATGGGTTAAATTATGATTTAAACAACCTTGATTCACCACCACTAAATAATGATATTCAATCTATTTGCATCGTTTAACATATTAACTCCATCGATGACATTAAAATTTCAGGGAAAAAAAAATAGAATAAAATAAAATAAATCCTGGCCAATATACACTATCCAAGGAGAAAAAAAAATAAAAACGTAACACGTAGAGTTGTAAAAGATATTTATTTAATTTCTATTCTAAAATAGAAAAATCTCTTCTTAATCCCAAAATATTTTTAAATTTCTTTTTGTTTAAAAACAATAATGTATTTAATGTCTTTAAACCTT
>Ga0307517_10011319_pt1 | contig 12378 bp, 8 predicted proteins | sample 23_EM_MG_FD_194515 | JGI IMG/M metagenome (GOLD analysis project Ga0307517, IMG submission 194515) | Populus trichocarpa ectomycorrhiza microbial communities from riparian zone in the Pacific Northwest, United States - 23_EM | ecosystem: Host-associated > Plants > Roots > Unclassified | place...
TCCACAATGCAATGAGTGTGGATAAATAGTAATTTCCTCGAATCCTTTATTTTTCATTACTTTATAAAATTTAATATTATGACTTTTCTCTAAAAATATTTTAAAAAATACACGAGAAAAATATTTATTATAAAAAGTCAAGTTCAATTAAAAAAAACACATCACCAAATCCATAAACCGAGACAACTTGAGTTACCCTGGCAAACTCGCAAACTAACCCTATAGAAAGACAAAATAAAAAGAAACAAATTACGAAATTAAATTCTCAACCATCCTAATATTAAAAAAAAATCAACAAAAACAAATTAAAAAACAATCAATAAAAACAAGCCAAACAAATTTTGGAAGCTTTTATATATATATATATATATAGACACACACACACATCTCGTGTGTTATAATATAGTATAAGTTTTTTTTAAAAATGTTTTTTAATTAAAAATATATTAAAATAATATTATTTATTTATTTATTTATTTACAACCATACATAAACACTATATAAAAAAAGCACTCAAAACTCATTAATTTGATATTTTTCATACAAAAAATAATATAAAAAGAGAATTAAATTGCATCACCATATAGAACCTTAATGTTGACTCGAATTAAGAGAATGAAATTGGTATATTATAGATTAACAAAACATTAAAGAATGGAGCTAAATCACTACAACCACACCCACAAAATAATATTAATTAAAATAGTTTTTTTTTTATTGTTTAGTTTTTTATATTTTTCAATTTCACCCTTTAATTTTTTTTTTAATTTTCTTTTCAATTTCATTCTTCAATATCAGACTGTTTTAGAAATTATACTTCATATTTTTTTTCTTTATGTTAGGTTATATACCAGTCTCGTGGATTTAATTTTTTTTTTAATTATTTCAGCTTTCAACATTAAATATATTGGAAGTGGCTCCATGATTATTTTTTTTCGATTCACTTTCTGTTAATTTATCTCAATCTCATTACCAAGTCTCTAGTTTAACAAGTTAACCTAGATTAATTCGAATTATTCTTTTGTCTTTTATCATTGATTTTTTTATTTTATCATTTAACATTAAATTGGTTAGAAATTGAGATTCGTAATTTTTTATTTTCTTTCTATAGCATTATCCTGATCTCATGGATTTTTCTTTTCTCTCAATGTTAACCTCAACACTGAATATATTGAAAATTGAGCTTCATAATATTTTTTTTCATTTGTTTTCTATGAATTTAACCTGATTTTATGATCCAAGAGGCATGTTTAACATGTTAATTGGGTTAACTAGGGTTATTTTTTCCTTCACTTTCTAATTGAATTTTTTTGTTTTATCCTTCAACATTGAGTTAGTTGGAAATTGAGCTTTACAATTTTTTTTTTATTTGTTCTCTAAGGATTTACCTTTTCTTTTCTTTTCGATTTTAAATGGACTTGATAGAAATGAAGCTTCTTAATTCTTTTTATTTGTTTTTCATGAAATTATCATCGTCTTGTGACCTAGGTTGCGGGTTTAATATAGTTAACTTGAGTTATTTCTTAAGTTATTTTTTTAATTGATTTTGTTTTTCAATTTCATCCTTCAACACTAAGTTGGTTAGATATTAACTTTTGTGAATTTTTTTTTTGTTTTCTATAGCATTGTCTTAATCTTATGACTTGAATTGTGGGTTTGACACATTGACCCGAGTTGACTGTGTTTATGTTTTTTGGATCATTTTTTAATTGGGCTTCATATTTTTTTTAATTTGCTTTTTATGGAGCCATCTCAATTTCCTAACCCGAGTCGTGAGTTTGAAAATTAAACTTGGATTATCATGGTTCATTTTTTAGTCATTTTTAATTGATTTTTTTTCAATTTTACCATTCAGCAACGTAATCTTTTTCTTTTTCTAGTTTTTTTTTTAATTTCATCCTTTAATATTAGGTTATTTTAAAATTGAACTTCATAATTTTGTTTTTTAATTTGCTTTCCATGGGACTATCTAGGTCTCGTGGATTTAGTGTTTTTTTATTTAAACTTTCAACATTAGATCTATTAGAAATGAAAGTTTATAATTCTTTTATTTGATTTTTTATGAAGTTATCCTGTCTCATGATCTAGGTAGCAGGTTTAATAGATTAACTCGAGTTAACTTAGGGTTTGTAGGTTGTTTTTTTAATTGATTTATTTTTAATTTTATCATTCAACATTAAGGTGATTGAAAATAAGACTTTGTAAGTATTTTTTTTTTATCTCCTTTCTGCAAGGTTATCTCGGTTTCATGACACAAGTTGCAGGTTTGATAGGTTAACCTGAGTTTTTTTTATCTTTTTTTTTTTTAATTTAATATCTTATTTTTCAATGTCATCCTTCATCATTGAGTTGATTCGGATAAGACCTTCATATTTTTATTTTATTTTATTTCTATAGGATTATTATAATCTTATGATCTGGATTGTAGATTTGACATAGTAACCTAACTCGATACTATATGTAGTTGTCTCAATATTTTTAAAAATATCATTCAATATGTCATCGTGTCAGTATTTAAAAAATATTGTAATTATATTTTGAATTTAAAATTATTTTTTTATTAGAAAACATGTTAATATTACTTGAAATTTATTTAAGTAAAAATAATAAATTCAACTTACAGCGCAACATGCACCAATGATATAGTAAGTTCGCTATTAAAGTTAGGATAATATCATACCCTAAGTGCTAGACACATTTGATTTTATTGAGCATGAAAAGGATCCAAATAGAAAAGAAAAGGAAATTAAATGGTTACTAAAAAAATAAGTTTAAATTATAAAATACCCTCTTGAATTTGAGCGAAAAACAAATATCCTTTAAACTAAAACAAAAAACCCCTTGATTTTGCTCCTCGAACGATATGATTTTTTTTAAAAACATCTGTTTATTCTATTACGATTTTATTGAGAAATTAACGGAAAAGCCCCTCAATTCCTCTCTTTTCTCTATTAGGGAACATATTTTTAAATGTTGATAAAGAAAATGATAGGAATGGGGGTGGATTTTCATATATATTTTTTTCAATTTCTTAAAAGAATCCTAACGAAAGGGGTCACAATAAAAAAAGTGTAAAATTAGGTATTGTTTAGTTCTGTAATTCAAGTTCAGGGGGGGGATTGTAAAATTAATCGAAAATTGCAAATTAAGTTTGAACAACATTATGCTCTGAGGAGAAGAGTAAGAGGTGGCACCGAGCAAAGTATGGAAGATTAAACGCACACATAGCCCAATTGGAAGCTAAAGTGAAGACATGACCATCATCACCTCACGCATTAGGATATTCATTCTTTTTCAGGGATATTGCTCTAAATCATGAAAAAGTTCTAAAAGGACAAAAGGGAAAAAAACAAATACTCCTAGTGCGAGAATCAAAAGCCGCTGAGAGGATAGAATTATTTTAATTCATTGAACCCAAAACGCTCTTGTGAACGTGAGACTGGTGAGAGGAGAAAACGAGGCCAAATTTTTTTTATGCTCAAAAGAAGGACACGTCATCTCACCCACCCTCTTGGTAAGGGGCACAGAGATTTCAGTCATTTCAAGCGATGCAAAAATGCATCTATTTTAATCGCCATTAGCACAGATAATAATTCTCCAATTATTTGTTCACTTTTAGCACTGCTAATACATCGAGGCTTCATATTTTTATCAACTATAGTGCCTGGAACTATTGGCATTCAAGAACTCAAGATCTCAATTGTCATGCGGAAACCAACTCAAAAGGCAGCAACAGGAAACCGCAAACAGCCGCATCACTTGCGTGTTTTGCTTTGATCAAAATCTTACTCTAAACAGAACAAAACTTTTTAAGCCGAAAAACCTCAAAAGTACATGAAAATGTACGAGAAATTGTCCACCGGTAAAATCCTTGAGAGAAATACAATAAAATGGCTCCTAGGTCATCCTCTGGGCAGCTTCTTTGGCAAGGACCTTGTCTTTGGCCTTGCTCTTGGCCTGGGATTTGGAACCCATGATTCCACCACCCCACTTCTTCCTGTACTCATCGTACTTGTCATTGAAGTTAGCCTGAAAACGCAGAAAGAAAGTAGAAAATGAATTGCATTGTGAACATTTGCAAAATCATAATTTTAAAAATATGTAATTCCACACACCTTGATAGCTTCCAAGATTCTGCTGAACTCCAACTTGTCTTCATTCTTGACTGTGGTCAAGCACAAAACTGATGCAGTCTTCTTGTGGACAATCTATCACAAAGACTAAAAAATTCAGTCTGGAATCCACAACTCTCCTTTCACAACAAAATTTTAAACTGCGAAGGTACAGGCACACTTACTGCTCCCAATCGAGATTTTCCCTTCACAATGCAGTATGGGATTTCCATCTTCCTGCACAATGCTGGTAGCCATACAACCAACTCAATGGGGTCCACATCATGAGCAATAACAACCAACTGGGATTTTTTCTGCAAGAAATAGGTAAAGGGAAAATATGTTATTAAAAGAATTCCAACAGCAGAGAGGACTAGTGCTAACAACAAGCTTGTGCACGATAAATTGATGTGCAACCTGCTCGATTAGATAGGTTACATGGTTGAGACCATATTTCACAACAATAGGCTTCTTAGCCTCAACAGTTTTTCCTTCGGTCTCTGCCTGAGCCTTTCTCAAGAGGCGCTCCTTCTTTGCTGCTTTGTCTTCAGGACGGTACTTCAAAAGCATCTTGAACAAGTTTGATGCTGCGCAAGGAGTTCACAAAAGGAACAGTATTAAATATAAATATCTCAACGGGATAAAAAATTCTTGTCAAAACAAAGAAAAGAAACTAAGCCAGAAAGCTACGATATTTATCATCACACCACTTGTATGTTGGATTGTTTGTACCATGTAAGCAATCAACAAACAAGCTATGGTTCACATCTTAGTTAAGAAAAGAAGATTGAACAGAACATTAACTTTTACCATCAAGCAAATTAACAAAACAATATAGTTGCTGCATAAGAGCAAAGAAAATTAGAGACCCTAGTTCTTAAGCAATATCATGACACTTGAAATCACAAAGGACCACAGAATGACTCAAGGAAACAAGGGAACCAAAACAAATTGCACGGATAGAATAGAATCCAGTTTTTTCTAGCAAACCTGCATAATCACTGCTAAGCATTCCAGTTGATTAAACTTTTTTTCACGAGTTGCGCTTCAAACATTATCATGCCAAAAAAACTATACATAAACCTATAAAGCTGACCATTATCTCAGTTTTGATGATATACAATAAATCCATAAAGCTTGAAGAAAATGACGCTATATTTTCTTTTCCTTATACTCTTAACTAGACTTTAGGGTATACATCAAATCAAATAAATAAAGAATAACAATAACCACAATACCAATTACATGCACAGATGACAAAAATCATAATTCAGAAACCACGTCAAACATTTAACATTAACAAATTATGAATGACATTGATTAGCATAAAGACTCCTGGACTAAGCCTATGCTTCTATGCAACAAAACCAGAGCTAATTAGCACTTAAAAAAAGAGGAGATATGCCAGAAACGATACCGAGATTCTTGTCAAGGGTCTTGGTGAACTGGTTCACGGTAGGTGGAACCTTCAATCTCATCTTGAGAATCCTCCTCTGCCTCTGAATCTGAACCATCTTCGGCATCTTAACGAATCGGCTCAGATCCCTCTTTGGTGGCAAAGCCCCTCCAATTCCAAACTGCTTCGGCCTCTTCTCGAACAATGGATTCGGCACCTTCTCCTAAACAAATCACCACCACATAAACAAACACCATGACAAAATAAGCAAAACCCAAAATGATTGAATTCGACTTGAAAGGGTAATTTGTAAGAGAGAGCTTGTTTTTTACCGGTTTCTTCTTTCCGGCAACCACCGGACCCTTTCCACCTCGCTTTGGTGCCTTTCATGTTCAAACATTAAACGAAATGTCAAAAACAAACAATAGCTATCTAAGATTTATGATATTGAATTGACTTGAGTGTTTAGAAAAAATAAGAAGATTTTGGTTGAGGGAGAGAGATCTAGCTCACCATTTTTGCGCAGTTTCAAGCTCCTTCCGGCTTCCGCTTTACTTCTGTGACGCAAGGGGCGGCAAGAGTTATAAGAAAACCCTAAAGGGTATTACAGTGCCAGGGTTTTTGTATTGAGGCAGGCTTTGCTGAAACACGGGACTGTGGATGATGGGAAAGAAGCCTGTTTGTTTGTTTGTTGATAAATAATTTTTTAAAAAATTTAATTTTTAAAAATAAATTAATTTTTTATATTTGATAATATTATAAAAATAAATTAGAAAATATTTTTTAGTATTTGACTATATCATAAAAAATAAGCCACAAAATAAATTGTTAATATTTTTTTTCAAGTATATTAAAATAATGAGAAAAAATCTTACAAATTAAAAAATTAAATGAGAATAACATTAAAAAAATAAATCTAATTTCATAAATTATCTAAAATAAAATAAATAGCAATCAAAATAATAGAAATTAAATATAAAAAATAAAAAAGTTGAAAAATAATGAAATTAAAAAAATTATAATTTCAAAAAAATAAATAATTTCAAAAAAATAAGGATTAAATCTAATAGATAAAGAATTTCAATTAAAAAAATAATAAGAGAAAAACAAATAAAAATCATAAAAATAAAAACCAAAGTTGATATAAAAATCAAATTAAATCAAATTATAAGAGATGAAATTGAAAAAAAAATTTCAAAACAAAATATATAACAATCAAAAGATTGAAGACTAAATTTGATATAATCAGTAAATAACATGATATTTCTAAATTTTTCACAACTTCTGGAAAGTGTTTTCCGTCCAAAATAAAAAAATACTTTCCTGAAACTAAATCAAATTTTCATTTGATCAACTTTTGTAATGACAAACAAATGCAGAAAAGTTTGGAAAATGGTTTTCAGGAAACCATTTTCCATGAAGCAAATGGGGCCCGAATAGTTAAAATTTTTATTTTTTAAAATTAATTTTTTAGATTATTTTAATATACTAATACAAAAATATATTAAAAAAAATACTTTAAAAAATAATTTCAAATAACTCTTCACCTAAGTTACCTAATCCTAAAAGGTTGGAGTAGAAGATGACACAATAAAAGCCTAAAAACTATAAAAATACCCATTATTATTTTTAAATTGAAATGAATTTTCATTAATACTTTCATATTACATCTATAAAAATCATAACTTATAACTTATTGTCTGAAAATTTAATCAACAAATGTCAAATCTAATTTATTCAATAATTTGAATGACAAAAAAATTCATGAAATTTTTAAATCTAGACTTTGAGATGGATCATCTCTCATGTGTAAAAATGAATTGAATCATCATAATTAATAATAAAATAGATTCTATTATCAAACTTTATTGATAAAATATTCAAAAACTACTTATTAGTATAAATCTCTACGAGTTGCAAATAATCACTAAGATTTTCATTCAAAAAAAAAATATGATGAATGGGGAGTATAAATAACGAATATGTAACCACACATATCTATAAACATAAAATAAAACATTAATTAATTTAAAATAATAGAAAAAAAAAGAGAGGTTGTTGTGACAATCGGTGAGAATCATGTATGATTTTAAAAGAATAAGTTTTTAAAAGGTTTTTTTTATAAAATAGAAGAGATATTTTATTGATGGGAATTAAAGATCTAGAAGACCCATTATCTTAACCACTACACTAGGAAAAAAAAAACAAAGAATTAAGATAAATGATAATAATGAATATAGAACTAGAAAAAATCATGGCATCCTGAAAATAAGATGCTTTTAAATTTAAATTTTGAAATGTTAACTATTAGCAATATTTTGAAAAAAATAGCTTAACATTGAGAGCAAATATATACATTTATATACCACATGGACGAGGATAAGCTTTGAGCATTTATATTTTTATATACTTATTCATTGATTTATTTAATAGTTTATGATTTATCTTGAATATACAATTACCTATGCATTGTGTGGGAAGACACACTGGATCAAATTGAGAAGACAAATTAGAAAAGATGGAGATGTTTGAATAAAACAATTGGGCAATATTGCTTTACATCTTGATTGATTTCAAACACCACCACAAGAGATTTGATTTGATTTAAATATAAGATATGTTTATTTATTATTTTTGTTGAATTTTTTTTTATCTTGTTGAACTACCATTTTACCATTTTAGGCTGAATCTATTGCCACTAAAACTACTTCGTCCTCCGACATCTCTCTACTAATATAGATATATTTATGAGAGTAACCATTTTTTTTTTGTCTAATAGTTTTGGGTTTCATTATCACTCTACCAATTCCCACAAATCATGTTGAGCTACTGGGTTGTGCTAATATTCCCCATAAAACTTTTGTCAGGGTTAGAAGCAACATTTAGTTTAAAATTAAATAAAAGCAACCTTTGACATTAATTTAATGAAGAGGCATGTTACTTGATCATTAGTGGAGACGTGTTAAGTGATGAGAAGTCAAGTGCATTTCGCTCGCACACAAAATGATAATCCAACTTAATATGTTTACTACAAACATGAAACATAGAATTAACTGTCATATGAAGAGCACCAAGGTTGTTACAGTAGAGGATCAAAGGAAATGTAAGTGCAATGTGAAAATCTTTTATAATAAATATCATCCATGTGAGAGGTGAGTGGAATGTAAGGATATTTTTATAATAAATGTCATTGAGTTTGGTTGCAATGTTGGCTATGACTTTATACTCTGCTTTAGTGCTAGACCAAGAGATGATATGTTGTTTTTTTGCACACTAAGAAATAAAGATTTCCTCCAAGAAATATGCAATATCTAGTGGTGGAGCATTTTGTGGTGGGATAGCCTGTTTAATCCACATATGAGAAAGCACATAGATCAATTATAGTATTGAAAGTAAAGCGTAAACTTGTGTTAATAGGGCATTTGATGTATTTTAATATATGACAGACCATTTTGAAATGCATGGTAGTAGGAGTATACATGTATTAAGATACATAATGAAAATTGTATGAAAAATTTGGACACGTAAGTGTTAGATACTATAAAGTACCAACAAGTCCTCAAAAGTATCTTAGATCTTCCAATAAGATGTTATTTGATGAGGTTTTGGTCATTGCTTCTATTGGTGTGCTCATGGGTTTACAGTCGACCATGCTAATTAGTTTATAGATGATAAGGGCATCAAGTGTTTGAGGATCCCCTAAAAGCGATGAACTAGTCCCAAGTGCATCGTAAATCCTAAACTTAAAAGCTAAATGAAGGTTGTAATTAGAGTAGTAGAGGATTTTGTAAGAAATATATTATCTACATAAAGAAAAAGAATTAATATACCAAAATTAAAATGAAAAATGAATAAAGATGGGCATGCTAGGTTGAAAAAGAAACCATATTTAAGGAGAAAAACATTAAACCAACCAAACCAAGCATAATACGCTTGTTTGAGACCATATAAAGCATTTTAAATCTTGCAAACATGTGTTGGATATTGAAAGTTAGCCATTTCTGAAGGTTATTCCGTGTATATATCTTATAAAATTAAACCATATAGGAAATCATTTTTTATGTCAAATTGACATATGGGCCATTTCTAAACAAATGTTATGGTGATAACCATACGAATAGTTCTAGGTTTGATGACTAGAGAAAATGTCTAGATGTAATCTAACCTATCAACAAGGTAATACATCTTTGTTATAACTTGAGCTTTGAGACGATCTAGTGAGTTGTTGGGTTTGAGTCTTAGCTTGAACAACCATTTAGAGCCAATAACGTGTATGTCAGAAATATAAAGAACAAGTTCCCAAGTCTAATTTTTATGAAGAACCTAATGTTCCTCAACCATTATAGCCTTCCATCTGGGGTGAGCTAAGGCAAATCAAATATTATGAGGTTCACAAGGGATATTGACTAGAATATGGAGGAAGATAATGCATATTTTTTTTATTGGGTTTAACAATTCCTATTTATGAGTGGGTAACTATGAAATATGGAAAAGGGTGCTTATGAAAGTTGAATTTATTAAATTTAATGATGTGAGACTATTTGAGAGGGCTCGAACTCAAGCTATAAAGAATATGTAGCTTATTTGTACATCTCAAACTCAAGATAAGATAACCCATGCTCAAGTTATGCCAATTGCATCTCGAACTAAGGTTCAGACTTGAGCAACTAGGCTCTGTGTTGACTTGTATCTTTAGTTAGAAAAAGAGAAAATATAAAAGTTTGTGAGTCTGGAGCAAATATTAGCACTGTTGGTGAAGGACTTAAACATAGTGGTGTATGTATTGACAACTGAGTTTATACAATAGGATTAGAGTCAATATGAGATAACCATGAATCAAATATGCTAATGACATGTTATGTAGAAGAAGTAATGTTTTGATTTCCAGTAGTTTTACAAGGGAAGAATAACTCATTAAAACCCATATGGTGAGAGATAAAAAAATTTAGCTAAAGGGATGAAAACACTTGTATCCGTTATTATCACTATAGCCTATAAAGATATAAAATATGGTTTTTGGATCAAACTTGTGTCTATGTGTAACCCAAGTATAAGAAAAACATTTAGAAACAACGACACGAAGTGAAGAATAATCAATATAAATGTCATGAACTATAAAGTATAGAGTTTTAAAATTAAAAGCAGATGCAGGCAACTGATTAATAAGTAGACAACAACAATGAAAGCTTTTACTTGTAAAAATAGAAAGGCATAATTTTGAAATAACATAGTCATACCTAGTTTCTGTACTATTCTATATCGCCTTTTAGTCATATCAGTTTACTTTGGAGTATATGGACACGATACTTGATAAATGATACAAATAGAAAAAAATAAGATGATAGATTGGATTCCTCCATTAGAGTGAAATCTTGATTTGTTTGTTGAATTATATGGTAATGTATTGTTCAAAAGCTAAATAAGCATTTACAAAATCAAATTTATGTTGTAAGAGAATGATCCAAGTATACTTAGAAAAGTCATCTACCAAGCATGTATAATATTTGAATTTCTCAATTAGTAAAATAAAAAAGGTCCTCATAAGTCATAATGATTTTTTTTAAATACCAGAACACAAATGTTTAGAACAAGAAAACAATAATCTATTAAGCTTTCTAAACTAATAACTATCACAAATATATTTAAGTTTCACAACGCCTATAACACTAATCAAGCATTTATTTTTTAATAACTGTAAAGCATAAAAATAAAAATGTCCTAAGCATTGATGCCAAATATTTGTTGAGCCAAATTTGAATTGATGAGAAAAGTAGAGCTTTGACAAAATGGAAAGAACATAAAGATCACCCATGCGCCTTCTTGTGATCACTAGTTATCATGTTTGTTGTTCATTAATACAAAAGTACATGTTAAAGGATTCGTAAATAACAGGAAATTGAGTTGTTAACTGGCTTACAAAGGGCAAATATTTTGTAAGTTACTATCAGGATATTGTAAAGAGGTAATGTATTATTTTTTTGCTTAATGCTAGAATCTCAAAACCAAATATTGGTAGAGAATATCTATCACCAATAAGAACTGAATCTATACCGAATTAGTTATGAAATTAGTTAACATATTTGACTTACCTTTCATATGGATGAAGGCTTATGTTTTTAAGGTTCACTCTGTTTTAGTGATGGTAGAAAAGATCCATCACCAATAAGAGCTGAATCTATATCAAATTAGTTGTGAAATTGGTTAATATATCTGACTTACCTTTTATATGGATGGGGGCTTATATGTCTAAGATTCACTCTGTTTTAGTAATGGTGTTATTAAAGGCGAGGGTTATAAGAGGTTGCGGTATGTTATCATACTGAGTTGCTTTTTGGGCCACCCACCGATATATTTTTATAATATGTCCCACAATGCCGTAATACTGACATTTTTCTTCATGGTAAAGATCTCATTGTATAAGGGCTGTTCTGACTTACCTTTTATATGGATGGGGGCTTATATGTCTAAGATTCACTCTGTTTTAGTAATGGTGTTATTAAAGGTGAGGGTTATAAGAGGTTGCGGTATGTTATCATACTGAGTTGCTTTTTGGGCCACCCACCGATATATTTTTATAATATGTCCCACAATGCTGTAATACTGACATTTTTCTTTATGGTAAAGATCTCATTGTATAAGGGCTGTATGAAATTCACCAGGTGGTGTATCTTTGTTGAAAGCATAAAGTGGGCTAGCAAAATAAGAATGGTTTCATTATTTTGGTTGTTGTGCTTGAATTCGCTTTTAGTTAATATGAATTTTAGTTTATCATCATGATATGCTGAGGAGAATTGCTGAAAGCTCTTTTGTTTTTTCCCATAAAAAATCATTTGAGGAGTAAAAGAGTTTATGTCATTTTTATAACTAGAG
>Ga0307517_10011320_pt1 | contig 12378 bp, 9 predicted proteins | sample 23_EM_MG_FD_194515 | JGI IMG/M metagenome (GOLD analysis project Ga0307517, IMG submission 194515) | Populus trichocarpa ectomycorrhiza microbial communities from riparian zone in the Pacific Northwest, United States - 23_EM | ecosystem: Host-associated > Plants > Roots > Unclassified | place...
TATATATATATATATATATATAATTGAACGGCTACTGAAAAAATGAAGGGAAACATGCACAGCCTAGCTCCATATTCTAGAATATAATTCATACATGCCTTACCTTCTGTAGAAAATATTAAATATAATTCATACTTCGGACACGGAAAGAGACAGTAAGTGTAGCTTGGATTAATAAAAAAGAACGACGACAAGAAGAAGAAGCTTCCATCCATGCGGCTGAGAATATTATATATGAACAGGAGCTGGCATTTTGTAATTTTGCAAGCATAGAGATAATTCTGTCCCTTCTAGCAAGTTGCTGAATGCTGACCGGTAGTGTTTAATTTTTTTTCTTCAAGGTAAAATTGAATAGAGATTTGAATTAAATGATTTAATAATTAATTAATTTTTATTTCTGAGAAAGATGGAAAAACATGAATCTTGTAGCCTTGATATGATTATATGTTTAGGAAGTACAAACAGAAGAAAATGGTGCTACAAAAGAAATGGCCGAAAGATGGTGGTGACTAAAATAAAGTCTGGGAAAAAGCAACTAATTTCAAGAATAAAATGGGAAAAAACAAAATAAAATTAGAACAGCTAACGTGGCTCGGTCTTGGTTAATAAATAAATTTTTACAGATAGAAAAATAACTAGTGATATTATATTAGTTATTTTTTTAAAAAAATAAACACATAAGAAAGAGAGAAAATCAAATTTATAATCCAAAAAATGATAAAAATATTTTCATTTCGACATCCTCTCTCTTATTAGTGTTTATTTTTTAAAATAAATCTTAAAAACTAGTTAATAAAATATCATTAGTCACTCTCTTTATTATATTCTTCGTTTTTTTTTTTCTATATTCTTTGTATTTTGTAAAGGAAGAGGGTACAAGAACGTGGTCCTAAAAACGTTCCATATTTTTCTTTAACACAGAAATCCTTGGTACGAACGTGCCCCATAAAAAAAAACAATTGTATAGTACACTTGAACATTTTTAATTTGTGAATGTTTCTAAAAACAAAAATATACAGGAGTAATTACACAACAAAAGCAAGGAAAAATTAAGTAACATAATTGCAACGTCGGGGTTCAACAGAACCTGGGAAAGAATTGCTAGCTCTTGTAGATAATTAATTGTAAAATAATTTCTTCTCTCTAACACCAGAAGGGGAGCCAAAAAATGAGCCTTTTGGGTTAAGAAACAATTGCAATCAATTATGTTCTGTTGGTTACACACACCTATATTAATTACTCATCATTGTCTACGAAACATTTGGAATTGTTGTCTGTGCATAATTAACAAGTTTCATGCACCGTAAGAAATGCTTGAGTCTGACTTGTATATGCAAATTGATTAACAAAAATTCATTTGAAGTTGAGAAGGTCCCGACATCCACTTATCATATAACTGTTAACATGACATTGGGGTTTTTGAAAATGTGGTAATAGTCGCGGTTTAAAATGCTTTTCGCTTGGAAATATATTTAAATAATATTTTTTTTTATTTTTTAAAAATTATTTTTGATATCATCATATCAAATGATCTGAAAATATATATATATTTTTTGAAAAAACTATATTTCTAAACACAATAGTTATGTACCGAGCTTGGTTAGAAAAAAGAAAAGAAAAGAAAACCCTAATTCTGGACACCTACGCAATTTAGCCGGATTGAGGTGGTCGAGCAGCAGACTTCCGAATTGAGGTATGTTTCCTGTTCAATGGCTGTGGATTAGTGGGTTTGGTAGCTCTGTGGCGTTATTGGCAGACAATAAGACATAAGCAAAAGTTTATAATCGATGCTAATTCGAGGAAGGGCCAATTCAAGCCTAACACAGAAGGAGGCTTCGTTATTGAAAATCGTTAAATCTGACCCATAAGCCTATGGAGATGTATTTAAGGATCAACTTGCTTCTTAACACACCCAAAAAAAAAGAGAGAGAAAAGAGAGAGGTGGATCTAGCTGCTAAGAATAGAAAAAGAAATAAATGTTGCCGGGTTTTCTTGGGATGTAACGTGGCTTCTTACATTATGATCGACTGTTTAAATAAGTAAATAAATAAATAAATAATAACTATTTTTGCATTTTGGAGACTGTAATGTAAACAACTGTTCTAATTAAAACGTCGGAGAGAGAACTTGGAGGGATCTACAAGCTCACAGAGTTGCTAGTTTGAATAAATAATAATGGCCAATTATCAGAAACAACGCTAAATCCAAAAGTCAAAAAGATATACTGAAGTTTGTCAGCTTCATTCCTCCTCCTCCTCAATTAACGTTGTCCCAATGTCCCTGTTGGCCTACGTGTACTGGACACGGTTTTTTTTTTAAATAAAAAACGATACCTTCGTCAAGATCAATAACTATATACAGAGAATAAAACAAAAAAAAAAATTCAAAGAGCACCAAACAAAACAATTTTCTATTAAAAAGAAGCCATAACAAAAACCAAACTTTGACATTAAAACAAATTAAAACCAAACATGAGCAATCTTCCATTCCATCGATAGAAGGGAGTTTAAGTACCTTTTCCAACAACCACTGAAATTGCATCTTGCAAGGAAAATGAGCAATCTTCCATTCCATTGATTGAGGTACAAATACCAACCCAAATTGCTGAAAGAAATCCATAAAACTTTGGAATCACACCATTGTTATCGGGCTGGTATTTCACATTCATGAAAGACCTTCAAGCTGTTGAACTTTCATTGATATATCTTTATAACCATTTGAACAACATAACTTTTTATTTTTATTTTTTCATAATAGAACCTACTCTCGAATCTACTCTCAAACCTCCTCTAGCTTTCAGCCTAGATAAAAAATCCCATGCCACCTTACTTTGCTCCATACGAATTGTCTTTGTAAAGAGATAATTTTCTTTGCAACACCAGATGATAATTTGAACAAGAACATATAACAGAGAGGAAGGTTACACAACACTAAATTTTAATAAACAAAGTCTTCCACTTGTAGATAACATCCTCCCTTTCCAAGTTTTAAGGCGAGACTTGATCTTCTCTATAACTGGTTTTCGAGTGGAGCAAAGTCTTGGGTTTTCTCCCAATGGAAGACCCAAGTATTTAATCTGTAAACCACTATATTTGCATCTTGAAGCACCAACCACACCTTTAGTGAATTCTAAATCAACATTCACACCAATTAATGTACTCTTATGGAAATTTACTTTCAATCCTGAGCATAACCGAAACAAATTAAGAATGGTTTTAACATTCTTAAGAACCTGTATATCATTGGGATAAAAAATCAATGTATCATCAGCATACTGTAAAGAGTTGTTTTTTGAGCCAACAATTGTATTCCTGAATATAAACTATTCTCCATTGCTCGACCAAAAAGGATCGCTAACCTTTCTACTGCAATATTAAATACAAATGGTGACATACATTCCCTTGCCTATGAAACTCTTTAGATGGTGAACCATTAATTAACACTAAAAGTTTAGCTGTAGATATACATTCTTGAGTCCAAGAAATCCATTTACCACTGAATCCCATAAAAGCCATGACTTCCAAAATGAAATCCCAAGTAACAGAATTAAAGGCCTTTTGAAAATCCACTTTAAAAAGAAAGCCTTGAACACATTGTCCTCGTATACTATCCACAATTTTATTTGCCAGAAGAAAACAATCAAGAATCTGTCTCCCTAAGATGAAAGCAGATTAAGAGTCATTTATCACCTCATTAATAACTCTTCTAATCCTTTAAGAAATTTTTTTAACAATGATCTTATAAACTTCATTCACAAGACTAATAGTCCTAAACTATATGAAAGTATTAGCTTTTTTTAATCTCAGGAATTAAAGTAATATAAGCATTATTAATCCCTTTCGGCATGGTACTAGTCTTGAAAGATTCTGAAACTAGTAAAAAGATCTCCTCCCCAATTAGTGGCCATGCTTTTATATATATAATAAAATTAAAACCATACGGTCTTGGAGCTTTAGACCCATCACAACTCCAAATTTCATCATTGATCTCCTCTAAAGTGATGTATCTCTCTAAACAAGAAGAATAATCATTGTTTAATGTCTTAAACCTCATACCTTCTATATACGGTCTATCAACAATATTACTACCATACAAGTTGAAAAAGAAATCTTCAACCTGAAATTTGATATTTGAAGGGCCAGAAATAACATTTTTACGAGTAACTATTGTATCAATAAATTTTCTTTTGTTTGTTAGAGAAGCTGAGAGTTGAAAGAATCTGGTGTTTCTATCACCCAACTTGCACCAATTATTCCTTGCTTTTTTTTCTCAATAGAGATTCATGATGTCTACTTAAATTTTCAATCTCATAGTTTAAACACTTGACTCTACACATTCAACATCTGTTAAACTCCTACTTTCACCCTTATTCTTAATAGTCTTAATTCTAGATTTTGTCAATTTAATATTATTCTCCAGGATCTCATAAGTGTTAAGATTCCACTTCGAAGTTTTTTTCTTAATCCACTAAGCTTCTTAATGATACAAAAATGATTTGGCATGTCATAACAGAGGGAGGCCCACATTATCTTTCAATTAGAAAAAAAAAACTTGTACATCAACCAACAATCTAAAAAATGAAAAGGCTTTCTAATCTAATCTCTTCATTCTCTACCATTGACAATGACAAAGTGGTCCGAGAGGTTTCTATCTAACTTGAAGAGTTTGTGCTAAGAAAAATTCAACATAGCATCTAAATAAGTAGAGCATCTATCAATATAGTTCATAGAGGAACCTCTAAACCAAGTATACTAGTGACCCTGCAAAAGGATCTCTAAGAGATCACAAGTAGACAAAAAATTCTAAAAATACCTTTCACTAACACTGTTTAAAAACCTTCTACTCCGCTCAGTCTGATCCAAAGTGTCATTAAAATCACCTATAATATAACATGGCCCTCCAAAAGTAAAATCTAGAATAGTTAACTACTCCCACAATATTTTCCTGTTTGCTAAACTACCCCCAAGATACAAATAAACAACCACACAATTAAACCCCATCTCCAAACCTTCTTTCTGAGTCCATACCATGCCAATTAATATTTGAATTAGTATATAATTTATACACAAAAGAATCATTAATCCTAGAAATCTTATTTTTAACAATGCATCAGACATCAAGTTGATAATTATCAATGACATTCTAATGCAAACGGAAGCTAAATACAATTAAAAAACACATATAATATTTTAATAGGTGAAAGGAGCTGTAGATATGAGCCCTAAATTCGCAAGTTTATTTTCTCTAAAATAATGATAATAAAGTATGCCTCCTTAAGAGGTTTATAGAGTCTCAAATAGGCCAGAAACCCTACCTTAACTAGAAAACGAAAAAAAATTAAAATTACAAAAGAATATAAAATTTGAAATAAGAAAGAAATCTAAAAATAAGAAGGAAAATCATAAAAACTACCAAAACCATAGCCGGGGGGGCTAGTGAGATTTTTTATATCTAAAAATCTGATGGTCCGTGTAGAGATGTAGTGGCTACTATAAGGAAAATAACCTCCAGAAACTCCTGCAAATATTTGAGCGCGATTCAATTGTTGGATTAAAAGTTATGGCTTTTTTGAGTTATTATTTTGGTATGGCGAGACCAGACATCCTCTTAAGTCACATCCTGTCTCATTAGTCCATAAATATATCTGCTAGGCCATCCATGTAATCTGTTTGAGGCAGATCCTCATCTAGTTGTGACAGACTCACACTTAACTACTTAGAATCACCCATTATAGTAGGCTCGACTACATCACATTTCTAATCACATGTCTTTTAGAACTACTTCCCAAACCTCTAATATTCAAAAAAAAAAATTCTTTATAGATATGATTAAATACATGTTTATTGTAAAAACATGAAGTGGAATTATATTGTTTTCACCCATACTGAATTCACTTCCCCATTATATGTATTTGTGATATGTATTCCATAATTTATTAATTTGTCGTTTTTTAGTTTCCATTAATGAAAATTTGACTGCTAGGTTTTGCCTCACATGTCCAAGTCCTAAAATATATATAAAAAACCTTCATTATTCTAAGAATTCCCTTATGAAATTATGAGTCTCAAATGTGTACGTTTACTCTTCCAACAAAAATTCTCAAGTGATAATAATGTTACTAAACTTTCCAGCCATTTGGGCAGCCTAGATGGTTGGGATTCCAACCTAAACAATTGGAACTTATAGCTCGATATTGACCTTGGTCTATCCAATCCTACCCCATATATCTTTTCATGCATTTTTTTTGTTTATAGGATATGTGCACGCAAAAGTTTCATGTACATAATTTTTTCTATGCACACATAACTTTTTTTATGCATAGTAGGCACAATGTTTTGTGCCAATGACACTACCATCACTAATATTCCACCAATGACATGCATGACACAACAATAATGACATGACACAATATATAACAATCTCCTCCTAAGGCATCATCTAAAAGGAGAACCAAAAGACCCATTCATGATTGCCTAACATTTCTTAAGCTCTTAACCACACCTCTTACCGCTATATGTGCTGAGGTGTTTTTTGCAATTCAGGAAAAGGATTTTGTATGGTATCCAACTCCAATGAAGAATGGCACAAACACAAGGAATATTAACAAGTTCCATCTCTTTCATCGTGACCACCATTATGACACTAAAAAATACAATGTCTTGAAAAAAGAATTAAAAGATTAATCTCTAAAGAATACCTTCAATAATTTGTGAAGAAAGAGATACAACCTGAACAAACAAGAAAAAACCCTCGTGATGCACTAGCCAAAATTAGATAATTTTCAAAATTATATCTCTATCTTTTAAACTTTTTGAATAAAAGTAGTAACTTTTTTTATGTCTTCAATGACTCCATGAAAAATTTTCACGGCGAGATGTCCATATCGCCATTTAATTCATAATAAAAATCTTCATGACAAGACCTTCATATCTCCATTGAATTCTTCATGTCTTCAAACATATCTCTATGAAAAATCTCCACGATGAGATTTCTATGTCTTCATTGAAATCATGAAAAATCTCCATTGGAGATCTCTATTCAAATCTCTACATCTACATATAACATCTTCTTACACAATGTTTTTTTATCATCATAAAGCATTTTTATTTTCTAAATAATAATGTTCTCTACTAGAACTTGATAAAATAAATCTCCCTTGTAGGAGAAACATTTTTTATATTCAAACTAAATTGTAGGTTTACTATATTTTGAATAATTTTACTTATTTTGAATAATTATTTTAATACTCATCATTTTTAATCTTTGAGTAATAATTGAATAAATATATTGGAGAGATATTTTTAATAACATATCAACTACTTATTTAAAAACTTATTATAATAAGGCATCATGTCATGTCGTACTTACATATGATATTTACATTCGCCTACCTAAGGTGAAGGGAAACATCAAAGATATGCGTAATTTAATGTGCTATAATTTTTTTGAGATGATTAAGGGATGTCTTTATATTTTTGTATATATGTTAATGGATTTAAATTATAACAATTCAATTAATGAAAATTGTTTTATTTCATAGTAGAGGTATTTTCGGGTTAGTTTGCACATCAATCAAGATTGTCATTTTTCCTTAATGATCTTAAGAACACATCCTTTCATAGTACATTTAAATGAATTTAATAAATAGAAAAATTACTAAAAACCTCTTATATTTTAAATGCGTGAATACTTTACATACCACAATTTCACTTATTATAATATATAGTTTATATATTATTTTGATAATTCATTTCACAATACATATTGAAGCCAACTCAATCAAACATAAATATATGAAATATCACAAATTTGTTATTACTTAAGGTACCTTATAACTAAAATATTATATGTTTATCATTTGATTAGCCATTGTAATGTGAAGTTTTGAAAAGTAGTAGTTGCAATAGTTTGTTAAGCATTTTTTAAATATAAACTCTAGACTTAATTTTTTCTTCATCATCTTCTTAGTTTTTCTACCACCCTTTCTTCATCCTCATCCTTATCCTCATCTTTCTCTTGACACCATTTCATTTAAATATCAACCAATAGTTACATATACATCTTTAAATATTAATTTACCATCTTCTTCACTCAATTTTATAGACTTCTTCTTCTTCTTCTTCTTCTTCTTCTTATCATAATTTTTTCATCTTTTTTTCACCTTAATATGAATGAACAATTGCGTAAACTTTTCCAACCATCATTTCTTTATAATAAAAACTAACAGTCATAGATATACTCCTTATTCATATTATCAACATGTTTTTATCTGCATTAAGTGTCAACAATATATATGGATGGTGTAGACTCAAGTTCAAAAATAAAAAGGGTATGAAATATAGGAAAACGATAGTTGTAATGATATACAAAACTGAAGCTAATAAAAATAATTTATTCTACAAATATGATGATAGATCATGTGAAAACACCTTCATTTATTAATGTAAACCTATTAATAAAATTGAAGTCACTACTAAAGGAGGTGATAATGATGTTGGGCCAATACTACATGAAGTGAAGAAAAAAATAAAAATAAATTATGTATAGTTTGGATCAAGAATCACAGTATAGAGAGAAACTTTGCAAATATGAAGCTATTATTTGTAACATATTCAGTGTTTAAAATGTTATTATATCTAATTATTATATTGTTCATATCAAACAAATAGAAAATAAAAACTAATAAATTAACATTATAACTTATAGACCTTATTTGAAGGCCTTCCTAACCTCAAATGGCTAATAAATTTTAATATAAGAAACAAGTTTTCTAGAATCTCCTAGCAAAAGTTAGCCCGATCAAATGGTCAAATAAAAAATTATGCTTATTAAGTCAGGGAAAGATCTTCTTAGTAGGCCTTCACTATATTCTCTTCTTCTATTCTTTCTAAATGTACCCACACTCATTTTAATTTTTGAAGGAAAAACCAAAACCTATATGGATGAAGATCAACTTATGGTAATGGGTAGACCAATTCATTATAAGTCTTTTTAAAGTTCTTAACTTACTATAACCAATGAAAAACGTCTTTCAAGTACCTTCTCTTATGAGGGGTACAAGTAATACAATGTGTACATGAAATCCTTGTCATTGTTCATTAGCTATAAGAGCATTTTTTATTCTTTAAATTTACTAAAAGTATAGGCTTTCCATTGAACACTTGATATTCATCTCACCTTGCAAGAATCAATCTAAAACATTTAGAGTTTTCCATTACATTATCCATTACCTTTCTCATATAAAGAGTGACTTTAGTCTCCTATGAAACCTTAACAAACATATCATGGAAACCTTTACATTATTTTCAACCTAATCTTTTTAAGTAACAAAATAGGTAGCATTCTTCCACACCTCCTTACCCATTGAATGAATGATCCAACTATATTGCTATCACATAATCATTCTTCACTTTAGGGTAAAATAAAATACCTTGACCAAGTATAGGAAAGGACTTTTTTCAACCAATTAACTGTTTTATTATAAATAACATCAATATCCTGAATGTGGTTCATGTAGTTAAGGTTTAATAATAATTTATTACAAGTACCCCAAAACTTTAGTTTTTGCCTCAACTCATAATTGGTTTCTCTAAAAATTTGCATAAATATGCCTTATACAAAATAACAAAATCAGGATTAAACTCTTTTAAAAGTTGAACATATCTTGACAACTTCTTATAAGACTCTTTATGATCGTCTTTCATAAAAATTTTAGCATTAGTTATAGTCCTCTATATCTATACTAAGTGATTTTATTCTAAACTAACCATCTAAAAAGATTTCAAGTGTCTTATTTGAGATGTTGGGATTAATACTAAGTAGAGGTTGTAGTTTTTTTTCTTAATCCATGTAAAGTTAGGTGCTTTGATTATCAATGGCCTAATACAACTATGTTTACCTTTTAATGACTTGATTGTAAAAGTTTTACAACTAGGTAAAAAAGAAGTATAAACCATCCATTTGCAACCAATACTCAATCAATATGCAAACACTTTCTCTTTTTAATTATATTTTTCTTTAGTTGAAAATCATATTTAACTTTATTTCCTTCAACATCTCTAAACTAATACACATTATTGAATATTTAATATTCCTCAAATTCTATGAACTCATTGACTGATAGGTAAAATCTTTTGCATGTCAATTTATAGGTTGAATCTACATTTTTTTTCCTAGTTTTTTGCCCCTAGTATTTATGTTTTCATCGTCACTACTATCATATTTGTCCTTCAAATCATTTTCACTACTCAGTTTTCATTTATTCTCACTCTTAGAATCATCATGTAAATAATTATTTATAAAATAATTCATCATTATTAAAAATGTTGTCAATCCACTTATCCTCATCTTCACCTAAAAATTCAAACTCCTTCTCATCTAATAATATATAATCATCATCCAAATCACTCTTCATCCAGATCATCACCTATATTACTTGTAGTTGTTATAGCTAACACAAATGCTAGTCTTATCTTTCATAGTAGTTCCTTTTTTCTACAATATAAAATTGAACTCCCTAGTAAATTCTTTGAATATTGCCTAGCCATTTCTTAGTAGTTCTATTATCATCATCATATTTATCTCCAATGACACTAACTATATCTACATATTTAAACCATCAATAATCTATTTGCTAACAATTTCCTTTACAATCCCATCATTATCATCATAAGTAGAAAAATACTAAGTGCTTGGAGGCCTACCATCCTTAGGGTTACTTGAATAACATGTGGGCATTCAAGATTGTATAGGCGACCCTTTGAGGTCTTTATCTACTTACATATTAATGGCTTCTTCATCTTCATGTGCAGGCATCATCTTCACTACGGATACAGCATCAAAACATTTAATGCCTTTGTCATCTTGAATCCTAAATCTCTTTAAGTCCACATCGAACACTTATTTACAGAGAAACAATATGTCTATGAAAGACATATAGTTAGTCCCAACATTTCTTTCAACGAATGTTTGGTTCCCTTGATGAACGGTTATATGTGGCATTTCTTACTTGAAACAATTAATGAAAGAATAAATAAATGTTAAACAAAGTTTTGGTTATAAAAAATTTAGGGTTTTAACCTGCCATAGCAAACAATTAATTAAAGATTAAAAATTTAGCGTTTTTTTTTTAGGTTTTAAAAACAACAATAGAAATTGATTTACAATCAAAAAGTTATTTAATACAAAGATTGAAGTTTTTTTTTTAGGGTTGAGAAAACAATAACAAGAAATGATTTACAATCAAAGGGTTCTGATTAAGATTTTAAATAATCATCATTCAACATAAAAAATTCACGCTAAGTGTAAATTTCAACAGATAATTTTTACAAATCAATATTTAGAGTTAGGGTTTAATCATACCATACATTGAGCTTTAAATTCTGAGTTTCCCTTCTCTACAATTTCGATGTGCATATGAAATCACCAGTTTATTACATCCTTTTTCAGCTCAAATTCGTTAATTACAATTTCAATACATGAGTTTCCTCCTAAAAATTCGGTCATTAATCTATATATTTGCTGAAGAGAGTGAAGAGAAGAATTGTTTTTCGTTCTTTGGATTTTCTGGACTTGGGTTATTAATAAAAAACATGCATTTTTAACTTTTCATTATTATTCTAAGTTGATGTTGACTAGGAATGTAAATTGTAATAAATAAAAATATGGCATGCAAAGTAATACTCAAAATATTTCATGGGTGTTGGTCCTAAGATTTGAACCTATCAATGTGAAAAATATCTCTTTAACCGTCAAACCAACCTTTGAAAGTTATTCAACTACTAAAATCAAGCTAATTTTGCTAATTTTTTTAGGGATTTACTAAAACAGTTTATCATTACTAGAAAATTAATAAATACAAATAGAAATACCAATAAAATATTTTCATCGGTAAATTATAGTGAATTTTACCAACAAAATATTTTTTCGCTATATTAATCGATAAATACTAACGAAAATATTTTCTCAGTATATACCGAGAAAATTACAATGAGAAAAGAAAAAATTAAAATAAAGTAAAAAAATACAATGATGTATTATTTATACGAACAGTATTAATACTGTTAGTAAACTCTTTGATATTAATACTTACATAATTAGTGATGGTATTAATACATTCTTAGCATTCAAATGTAGTAGTAGAAATGAAATTAACCGTTAGCTTGGGAATTAAAACTTAATTTGATGGTCACCTTCAATGCACTTGATATTTTGGATACAGAAACACGAGTTCTCCAAGAGCATCTACATGTACATACATACGTGATGTTGGCCATGGTGCATGCACAATTATGACACTGAATTTAATATCTGCTGAGACAAGGAACCTTCACGAAGGGCCTTGTCTAAAATTATGACAAAGGCACATCTACTAGAGAA
>Ga0307517_10011321_pt1 | contig 12375 bp, 20 predicted proteins | sample 23_EM_MG_FD_194515 | JGI IMG/M metagenome (GOLD analysis project Ga0307517, IMG submission 194515) | Populus trichocarpa ectomycorrhiza microbial communities from riparian zone in the Pacific Northwest, United States - 23_EM | ecosystem: Host-associated > Plants > Roots > Unclassified | place...
CCATCTTCCGGAGGTGCTCATGAGATAATCTAGGTGGAGCTACCTTGTCAACATGACCTTGATGGGGGGCGCTGTCTTCCTGAGTATGGACTTTCCAGACACGGCTCTTGCTGCAAGTCTTTCCTCTCGTTGCTTTCTACAGGATCTCGACTGATGTTTTTGTGCGCCCTGAAGATCTCCAAGCTCTTCAATTACATGCAACGTGAAGTCGCCAAGACTTTCGCCTTTGCCGGTCTCGTTGTAGCTTGGACATACTTCAGGATTTACCTCAATTTAAATATCCTGTGGTCTGCTTTGTTCGAGTTCGATTTGATTCCGTGCGTCTTCTAACTCGTTCCATCCCACTCGCTCTCATTTGGTTGTTCTCAGTGCCGAATCTATGCAGTGGGCACCAGAAACAGGAGCTTGGCTCGCGCCGTGGATGAGATACCAAATTTTCGCCCCTTTGTTCCTCCTGCAGCTTCTGAATCTGTTCTGGTATTTCTTGATCTTGAGGATCTTGTTCCGGTATGTCGGGTGACCTTGGTGTTCGAATCGAGCTGAGATGGCACTACAGTACACTCTTCACGGGCAGTCCTGATGATGATAGATCCGACGACGAAGACGACGAAGAAGGAAACACCCAGAAGAAGAAATAAAACAGTTACTTTGGTGGGGTGGAGGGTGGAGGCGGGGGATCGGGTGTTACATGTTACTCATATCATGCTGACAGCATTTATGCAACGAGTCATCGTTTAAGATGTGCCCCCTCATGCTGCTTCGTTCGGGGCCCGCGCCCAGCCGCCAAGAATACCTTCGGTGTCCGACAGGTCACTTTCTTCCTCCCATTGTTGGAATTGGACACGAACTCCTGGACCTCCCGCCACGCCGGTGGTAGCCGTCCTACCGGGCCACCTCCTTTCGCGTTGTGTATCGACTTCTTCGTTGGATATCATTTCCGCAGCTGCGAGCATGGTATACTAGACACACCCCACGTCAGAAAAAACGGATACCAGAGGGGGAGTGGACGTACATGAGCATCGTTCCCAGCATTATGCAAATACTCGGGTTTAAAGCCCAAGAGTCTGCACACCCTCTCGAGCTTGCTCTGGGTTGAGAAGCTGTCTCCCTCGAGAGCGCTGAACAGCTCCTTAGTGTCGAGCACGAATAAGCCTTTTGTTGGGATTGCCTCCGGCAGGACGTTGGTGAACCCATCTATGGGTGCCTGGACGGCCTTTGACTTAAGATATCTGATCGTGGGAGGTCAAAAACTGAATCGATCCACAGTCAAGTGACGGAGCCCTGGTGATACTCACTCGATGTCCCCGTGGTGATCGTGGAAAATGAGGAATAGAGGTTGGTCCTTGGACAGATCGGTTATGAGGTCGTTGATCCTCTGTTTGAACTCTGCCCTCGAGACTTCGACACTTGTCCCGAAGGTATAATGCTATAAGGATCGCCGTGCATGAGCGACGTGAAGTTCTGTATCCGTATCCAAGGTACCTACCTCGCGGAAGTTGGGAACATAAGTGTTGAAATATTTCGTGTGTTCTTTGACGATCAAGTGACCGTGGTCTTCGATTTTTTCACCGTCGCGCCATTGAACTGAGCTGTACCCGAATTCGAGGAGGACCGTGTGGTCGCGATCCCAAGCTTCGAAGTCAATGGCTAGCCACGCTCCGCGTTTGGCCAGCCAAAAGGACCGGGCGCGATCGAAATTCAAGCGACGCGTACCGAGCAAAGTCGAAGTTCCTTTAAGCTTCTTGTTGTTCTTCTCGAGAACCTGGAATATTACTCGAAATCAGCTTTCGCCATCCACAACAACGGGTGGCAAATCGAGCCTTCTTTGGCGCGTACCTTCTGAGCTTTCTTGAATTCTTGACCGGTTTTGTAGATGACCGAAGAGATATGCTGGAGGTCTTTCGCTTGGATGAGGTACTCTGTCGAAGGGAGGGCGATGGGCTCTCTCGTGAGCTTCATCGCGTGCAACCAGTACTGGGTGTACTCGATCTGAGCAGAGCTGAACATCAGCCTCTTCTCTCCATTAGGAAGGGTACCTAGAAATCGTTTCAGAAAACCCAATTTGAAACGTGGCGTATGAGAGGTATAAGCGGAGGGCGAGCCTTACCGAGGTAAAGTTCCACCCCGCCCTTCTCGGTGGAAAGTGGGTGATCAGGGTGTACGATGGCATCATACGCGATGAACGCCTTCAGAGTGCGAACCTCCTGAAGATCGCATTCGGGCAAAGTGCGACTCCTGGTTTATCGCCAAAACGTTCAGCTGAAAGCGTGGGTTTTCTAAAGAATCTCGCGCACCATTCGTAGAAGATATCGGTGAACCTGTAATACCCATGAACGGTGGTGTAACCTTCAGGAGCGGTATCATCTGAGGTGGTAGCGGACATTTCGACGATGTCCCAACGTGTGGCTGGGGAGTAAGAAGGGGAGCGTCTTCGTTTGCGTTTCAATGTGGCCACACTCCCGCCACAAGACCACCCCGGATGTTGATCAGTGATCACTTTACACAAAACGCACGTGACATAGTACACGCTCGTTGAACAAACAGGTCGCGTCCGCCATACACGATCCCCTCTTCACTCCAAATCCTCCCCCACTCCTGTTCTTTGCGTGTTAATCATCTGCTCCTAACTCATCCGCCCCGTTCCTACGGATTTCCCACGCGACACCCCTTTCTTTTTCACGGATTGAGCGAAAGTAAACGAGATGGCCCAAACGAAGACGACCAGGAAGCGGAAGGCTTCGCCCGATATGACTGAGTCCGATGTTGATGACGTGCCAACCAAGCGAAAGGCAACGGCGAGGAAGAGTACGGGTGGTGTGCCTGTCGGCCGGAGGCTACCAACTGGCAGTTCCGCCGGTCCCTCTGCTCGAAGAACTTCTGGTGCTCAGTCTGGTTGGGGTGGGGGCAGCAAGGGAGGCGGAGATGGCGGAGGTAAGTGCTACGCTTGTGCGGTCAAATGAAGTCATTGAATTGTTTTTGTGGTGGGGTCGTTAGGTGAGACCGCCCAGCCCAGGAAGAAGAAGAGGTTTAGACCTGGGACTGTCGCTCTCCGCGAGATCAGAAAATATCAACGGAGTACAGACCTCCTCATTCGAAAACTCCCGTTTTCACGACTCGTGCGTGGTTTTCTCTTCAACTCCTCTCACATACAGCGGTAGGGTTCTAAACCGACCTCTTGCGGTTATTTGTGGCCGTTTTGTAGGTTCGAGAAGTCGCACAGGACATGACGACGCAATCAAACGATTACGCAGAAGTCGGATTACGGTGGCAGAGCTCTGCTATCCTCGCGCTTCAGGAAGCAGCGGAAGCCTACCTCGTTCATCTTTTCGAAGACGCGTAAGTTTCATCGCTCCCTCCTACAAAAACCGCGTCAAACCGTGCAAAACCTGACGGAAATTGGTCAGGAACCTCTGCGCGATCCACGCAAAGCGCGTTACGATTATGCAGCGCGATATTCAGCTCGCCCGACGAATACGTGGACCATGGGGAGGTGTATGATCACCCCATTTCCCTTCACCTATCTCTTTCATCTCGCGCCCGGGCATTTCGTGGCATCATCTACTTACTTTGCTCCCTCCCCTTTTGTACCTCTTGCATCATTGCGTCCCCCTTTTCCGATTGCGACACCCTCACCATCCGTCCGTCCCTACACTACCACGATCTTTACTGCTTACTTGGCGCTAGGCCGCCCACGACGAATATCAATCACTACGGCCATTAATTTGTACCTCCGTGTGAATCCTCAAAAATTTCGCGGCGAGGGATACCGGGTGTCAGAGGCAGTTGGAATGTCCAAATTCCCATAAAATCTGGCACCTTCTGGGAATCAATATCCCCGTTCTTGTGAACATGCAAATTTCTGGTGACCCATCATCCAAGGCGCGGTAGAGGGATGTGAATTGTGGAATACGGGGCTCCAGCTTAGACTTAGGCGTAGGCTTAGCCCAGCGGGCGCTTAATACATCTCTCCACCTCCGACGAACTGCCGACCTGCCAATACACCCGACACGTCCCCTTTGCCTCTGTCTGAAGCCACGACGGCGATTGAGTTGTCCGTCAGCCCCCTCCTTTGCCTGTGACCTACCCCGTAGGAGGAGTGGGCTCATGACACGCTCTGGCTGCCTCAGAGCGTACGACATCGTACTCGACGCCGAACCCCATGCCGGCGAGCGGGCTAAAGCCAACCTCTCTAATCAGGAGGCAAAGGATAATATCGTGTTCACAAGATTGGCTGGATATCTTCTTGGACTCTTCAACCAACGTGCGGTCCTTACCGAACGGGCCCTGGTACATCATTCGTAACACGGCTTGCTGTGGATCCAGCCCTTGGGAATCTGGAGACACAGTCCATAACGTTCTCTTTCAGGTCAATAAATGGCGCTGCGACTTTTTGCTACGCACGCGTGCGTCCAATTTCTCTCCTATATTGTTCAACATCTCAGTTTCCTTGCAGATCGGACGTCTATCACCGGGAAGCACCCAACACCCCTCCTTACGCCCTCCGTGTCCCCTCTTCGACACGTCGGGGGTGCGTCAGGGGATTGCATGAATGCCGGTGGGAAAGGTTACAGTACCACCAGGGGTAAACTTACACACCGCCCCTTCCCTGCTCCTCATACCCGGTTAGGCTCTTGTGCGGGACCGTGACGGCTTTCGCCACATGCTTAACGGGCGTCTTCGATGACACGTCGCTTAAGCCGTAATCGTGGAATGGACCGGTCGTGCCACAACATAGGCGCCAGCTACACTACCATTCAGTACCGGGTTTTGGGTAGGTCAGCCGCGACGCAGGGGATCAATCCTATACCGATGGCCGGTGGGGAAAAGCAGAATGACGAATAAGGTGTGTGCTAGTTGGAATGCTTCGAGTCCTTCGTTGCCCTCCTTACGCACACCATCACCTAGATGGAGCACGCCACCGGTACCAGTGGTACGACCATTCTCGGACGCTTCGGGCTTGAAAAGTCTCGCTCAAGGGCTCCTGTTGCGGTCTGAAGGTACCGACAAGGTATGTAATTTGCAGATTCACCGGTAACACCAACCTAACGCGTACTCAGTTCACCTACCACGCTGTATGCGTTCTTGATAAGAGACACGACAAGTATCTTCGTATACATGGACGCCTCTTCATGTAGCTTCATATTGATGGCAATCGCGGTTCTCTTCGAACCACAAGAACCCACGGCTTCATGATCCTCAGTGATCCTCAGTTACTTGTTCCCCGCGCAACCTGGAACACACGTCTGGTGCTGCGACAGCCTTCGACGAGCCAGAACGTGCGGTGCCGAACACACGAGAACCCCCGCCTTTGACAGGTCATCCACTTGCCTGTTCGACCATCTCGTGGAGTCTCCCCTTGCGACTATTCCTGGGGTCGCGTGACGTCCTGTCATGATATCTCAGTGCCTCTTGCAGCCTGCACATTCTCCCAGACGACATCCGTCGTCTTCTGCCCCCCGTACGGTCGGGTCGGGTGGGAAGCTACCAAGTTCGGGCGGGCGAGAGCGGGACCGCCACATCGTCCCCATGTTCCCCGTGATAGGTCCAAGTATGAGCGCCTATTATGCGAGGTACTGTTGGTGTCTTTCACTTTTGACCGGTGACGCAAAGTGACTGACCATCGGGCATTTTTCACAGATGGCTAAGGTGTGTCACACAAGCGCCCCGAAGAAGAGGTGAATCCTTGGAGGTGGCGGTTGGGGTTTGACCCAGCGATACGAAAGTGTGTACTCGTCGACTGAGGATCCCTCCTCCTCAAAGCCCCGCAGTAATAAGCATCAAGTCTGTTTTGTGCGCGTACTACACCATAGCCGTGTCCTCTTAAGGACCAATTCGGATGGAAGAACGAAAGGATGATGAGGTTGATGAAACAAAAAAGTATCCCACCCGAGTGGAGCGAGATATTATGCATGGCGGAGTTGGATTGGAAGTAACAAGAAAGCAAAATGTAGCGACAAGAAAGTGGAAGAAACCGCCTATGGGACAAAAGCGACGTCGAGTAGAGGGGAGGGTGTACAGTGGCAGAATGGGGTAATGATAGAAGGAAGATGGAGATGATAATGATAGACAGATCTTAACAACACGGGACACCACAGTTTTGAATAACGCGAAATGAGGAAGCGGGGTTTGGCATCTACGTCCGTGACAGGGTTGGGCATGTGAAAGAAAGAAGTAGCAATGATCACAAAAACACAAAGCTTGTGATTTGGATAGAATGGGGGAGGGCGGAGAAAAGGTAAAATTGCACAAAAACATCATGATATATGCGAGAACTTTATGGGGTAGCTGACAACATCTTACAGTCTCCGAAAGAAGAATTTCGGGGTGCTCAGAGGAAACAAGAAGGAACGCGCCATAAAGTGGGGGGTAAAGACGTCCGGACCGAGAAGAAAGAAGAACAAAGTGCTTGGGGGAAAGACCAATGATTGTGACGACGAGTGATTAAATGGAAAGAGGTCCGAGGAAGTCCATAGGGTGAGGGGAATAAATTTCCTGGGAAGGCGACCATCGGTGACTACGCGGACGTTGCGGGGTGGGGGGAGAGGGGACGGGGCCAGAAGGTGAGAGAGGGGTGAATCCATCAATCTTGGCCAAAAAAAAGATGTGGATGGGAGAAAACCAAATGAGTGTGGGGTGATCGGGGCGCAACGCGATTACGGTAGGATGTAGAAGGACGGAGAGTAACATTGCAGTTTATAAACAAATGGGGGAATGGGCAGCAACGGTGGGGGGCAGATGGATTCTATCGCCTTCAGCGGGGGGTAGGAGGGAGGGCGTTATGATACCGTATTCTGCCGCCTTTGGGCTATCGGTGAAGGAACGACCCAAGACCCAGATCCTTGGGAGTTAGTATGCGGTATTGGCGGTCTTGACCTCATCGAATTCCTCCACTGGTTCGGATCATTAACGATCCCAGAGTTCCTTCGACTGCTGTTGACAGACCCTTGGTTGGACCGTTGACCGTTTCCGAACTGACTTGGAGACGACCCTCCACTCGAACTCCTCTGGTGCCCGGCAGGACGCCGCGTCGACGAGGTTCCCTGGTTCAGTGGTAACCTATCCATACTCTGGCTAGCCGGGTTTCCTAATGAAGTTGAATTCCTGTTGGAAGAACTCGACGAGGACCTTCTCCGATCGCTCATCTGTTGCATCATGAAGGGAGCTGCAGGAGGTAACAGCGGCATGTTGTCCATCCCATAGTAGGGCATCTGAGGAATCATCTGCATCGGCATTTGCATTTGCATCGGCATCTGCATCTGCGGCATAATGGGCATTCCCCAAGGGTAACCGTAAGGCTGCATCGGCATCGGCAACTGGAGAGGAGCCTCGGGAAGCATTGAAGCCCGCCGTCCTCTCATCTTTGGGATGTCCTCAATCGATGATACGGTACGTGAAGAGACCGGAGGAGACGGCGGTGCGGAGCGTAGCGACTGGGGTTTCGAGGTTCCTCGCAAACTGTTGAATGAATCGTTCCTTGAAGGCGGTTGCGAGACTGCGGGAGAGGGTCCATCCGAGCCCTGTCGTCGGGGTGCGTCATAAGCCGGCCGTGGGTAGCTTGGCTGCTTCCGACTGGTTTGCGGTTCGATCTCCGGAAGGTCAGTTGAAGACGAGCCGACCTTGAACATTTGACTTTCCCGTCGCCTCCGGGCGGCGATGACTTCCTCTTGGTACAGGCTCTTCCTCCTCTCTCCTTCTTCCGCCTTCCTCTCGGTTTCCCAGGCCCGTTTCTCCTTCTCCCACCGCTTCTTCTCCGCCTCGTGTTTTAGCCTTTCCTCCTCAAGCGCCCTCCGCTCCTTCTGCAGTTCCAGGAATTTGGCTCGTTCCTCTCGGCCTCGTTTAATCCGGACGATATGCCCAAGGGGGATATGCTCATCCTTATCCTGTTTCTCCTCTACGTCGAATCTGACGCTGGACCGTACCCGTTTTGGGTGCGTAGCAACGCTGACGGGTGACGTAGGAGACGGTGATGATGATGATGAGGCGAGAGCAGATTGAAGGGACCGCACCGGCTTGAGTGCCTTTGTCTGATGCGGGGTCGGAGGAGTGGTCTCAATTCGCAGCGGGGATGGAGTGGCCTTGTAGGGCTGGTTCCGCGTTTGTGCGGATAGAGAGGAAGCCGTGGCCGGAGCTGCGTTCGAGTTCAAACGGAGGCTTGGCGCGGAACACAATTATAGCACTTACCTAACACAGGCAACTGAAGGTCGGTCGTCGAGGATGATGACAAAGTGGGAAGCCAAGGAGTTTCAGACTGCTCCTCAACACTGTATCCGGCGAGGACCTCGATGGCCTCTGAGACCTCGAGAGCCGCGACTCCGAGAGCACCACCGATGACATTGTGGACGAGGAGGTCATCAGGCCGTCCCGATGGACCCGGGGTGTATACAGACATGCGGTCTTCGAAACAGGGCCGCGCAACCCATTGTTTTAAACCCTGACTGACGTTACTAACCCGATTCAGATCACAGACTGGGCTGTCGCCTGATCTGGGCAGGAGGAATGGTGATTGAGCGGGAAGAGTGCGGCGTGATGTGAAGGATATTATGGATCGTTCCTCGGAAATGGTTAGGTCACGGCGCGCAAGACGACGTAAAATTTGAGTTCTGTGAAGGGCGGAAGCCATCGTTTCCCGATAGGGAAGAGTGGGAGTATAGTTTGCGGATCTGGGGAACAGGGGGACGTCCGGGACGCGTAGCAACGGAGGAGCAGAGAACGTGGGTGCAAGGGCATTCGTCGTCGCCGAGCAGAGGTATGTGTGGGGAGAAATGGTCGTCGAACAGGAAACCGAAGGCGAAGACGAGGTCACGGATGACCTATCGTCCAGGTCTTCGGGGTCGATGGTTGGGATTGAGGAAGAGTTGTAGGTGGGATCCCAGCCTAGCGAGCCACCCGCGGCGGGAAGCGGGAGGGCCAATTTTGCCTCGGACCATTGGTTGGAGCTCCGGCCAGTTTCAGAATCATCATCGGGAGTTGCAGGGGCGGGCGACTCTGTGGAAGACGAGGACGAAGAATAGGCGTGCGGAGGAGGAGGTTGCGGTACGGGAGGAGGAGGGTCCCGAATAGCAGCGGCGTGGACGGACTTTAGGGACAAACTCCTTAGAAATCGAGACGGTTTCTTGACCGACGAGGACTTGGATGGGGGGGTGGACCCGGCACCGGTGGAGGTGGAAGAAACAGCTGGCCGGTCGGACTTGTCGTTGCGTTTGAAGAGAGCGGCGAAACGACGCATTTTGAAAAGGGGTCGTGGGGGAACTAACGCATGAGCGAGGGGGAAGATGAAGGAAGAAAAGAAAGAGAGGGAGGGGGGATTCACCGAAGTTGAAGGGAGAGAAGATGGATCAGTTGTCGGCAGTCGGCCGTGTTCCTCGTCACAACACTTCTTCCCGATTCACAGACGACAGGAAATTAAAATAAAATTGGTGAGGCCCTCGTTTTGACTTTTCTCTTTCCCAGTCTAAGGTTACGTCTACGTACGCCCTCTCAGCACCTCGGGCGAGAGGTGCGCGGGGTTCCGTCGAGGGAGGCCATATCCGGGCAACACGTTCGACCCATCGACATCGGGGTGACTGGCTAACGTTAGCACGCGGGCATGGGCTTGTCCGTGACAGATGACGACATCCCGGTTTAGCCTTACACTGCCACTTCTTGTTCTTGCCCGGCAGCCGAGTGTGTGAGAAGAAACCGTGGCTGAAACGGATGTGAGCAGTCCGAGGCTGGTGGATGTTTCGAGCCTGCTGAGCGTGCGTCGCCCGGATATCGGGGCGATCAGCTCCACCACAAAGTCCACTCCACACCTCGTCGGCATACCCGACAACAGATGCAGATGGGATCACTCCAGGACCCCCCGATTCCCCATTGGCGGACCCTCGGTTGTCGTCCACAAAAGCCCTCCGCCTCTCCCGGACCCTGCGGCCACCATTCCCATCCTCGACCCACTCACGACGCCGCCCAAAATACTCCTTCCACGTCCTCCCTGCGCCAGAGGGAAGCAGTGTCCGCCCGGCGTCTGCGGCTGGAATGTTTGTGTCATGTCATCGCACACAACTTAATCTCTTCGGATCGTCCCATCGTCCCGAATATGTCACTCCCAAATTAAGGCCACGATGCGCACGTTCATCCAACACGTGTCTTGCAGGGTTCACTCGAGGTCGCACCCCAAGGAGGGCCTGCACCAGGTCTCACCTTGCAGGCGGGAAGATGAGTGGTCGTGAGAACTCTTCTGCGATCGGGACTGGGAATCCGATCACATGGCCCGCGGCAGCCCGCGGCCAAACAACCCGGCGCCCGCGGTGCGGATGCCGTTTAGGGGCTACCCAGGAACCAACATGGCCATCCTGACCTTGGCTTGCCAACCTCGCCGAATGGGGGACCAAGGTTCCGTCGGCTTCTTAAAGCTCCGTAGCTGGTTCAGCCCCCAGAATATCCCGATTTCGAAGGGGGGGAAGGCCGGCAGGGCCTCCTGACCCCCCTAATGGAAGCACAAATATGAACGGGCCCCCTAACTCACTTATCTCATCTCTTCCTTGATACACGCCCACCCCGGCCACTTTATCTTCTCACCATGTCCTCGGCGCCCTCTGGAAAGGCCGTCTCGCCCAAACGATCACGCACACCATCTCCTGAAAGCCGGGGCACAATCCGTCCACGTTCTCTCCGGCGCGAGCATAACAGCGAACCACGCGGCTGCACCGTGGTAGGATATTACAACATCACGCACCTCTCGGTGCTGTGAAATAGGTGGCAGCACTGTGCCACAGGAACGACTCCGTGATGATCTATTCTGGAGTCCCACACATGTCGGTGACCATCGGGGACAATTTGACCGTGCTTGTGCCTGCAGATCTTCTATCGAGTCGCCCCTCGAGCGTCTTTGCGAGACTCGAGTCTTGCTGAGGATGAATGGGACCCAAAATTGCCGGGGATTCCCCCGCACCAACATACTGGTCGGTGAACCAACTGATCTAACCCGATTTACCTGATCAATGCTCTCCCATGGGTTTGCACTTGTAGTCCTCGTGTCATACAGGACACTCTGGTTTATCCGGCTATGGGAGATTAACTCAACTCAGGACGTCCGTTTACGGGGCGCCACCGTTTGTCGGACACGTGTTGTATCGCCATTCCCAACCAGATACATAAACCGGATCCGAGGTACGCAGCTCCTGGCCTGCGCAGCAAGGGCTAGGAAACTAACCATTCCATCCATCATGCATCGCCCAAAGTCAATGACAGTTCGGGGATGGATGTGGCACGATAATGAACACCCCAATTACCTCACCCGCCACTGAACACATTTCCACCTCCACCCCAATTTTCTGTTGTTTCAAATGTTCCTGCAGGGCACCCCTTGACGAACGTTTGATCACTCTACTCCCTCTTCACTGTCCTCCAACTCCGACTCCGACTGCACCAAGTCTTTCTCGAGCTTGTCCTTCTTCTCTTTCCACCTCAGGAAGCGCCTTTCGAAGCGTTCTACCACGGCGCATATCACTTCATCTCCAACCCCACACCAGCGCGCAGCCCGATCGACCACGAGCGCGTACTCTTCGGAAACCGACCCCAGGACGTCGTGGGCATAGTAGATCTTGTGCGATTCTCCCGGACGAAGAGCGGCGACGGCTGTGACTTCTGTGAGTGCTGGTTCTACAGGACCCTGGGCAGGAAGTTGTGGCAGTGGATGTATCTTTTGCCTGACAAGACGAGCATGGCGCTCGTCTTTGATCGAAGGCGAGGACGGATCGATAGGGTAAAATTCTTCCGCCAGTTGGCGCGAACCTGGAATCAGAGACAATTAACCTCCTTTGAATCCCGGAAGGACCAAGAACACAGCCATCTACAGACCATCCCTGTCGGTGGTGTTGACTAGTGCCTTCTCCGCACAAAAATCCAGGAACTCGTCCAGTTCGTCTTCCGAAAGCTCCTGTACGTGCCTGGACTTACGGATCAGCCATACAATCGGAGGATCCGAAGCGGCACTTCATACATTTCCGTAGTAGATGAAAGGACGTTCTCAATTGAATGATGGTCTTCCTCATTCAATCGTTTCAATAGTGCCATATACTCGTCCAACTTCGGGAAGGCGTAGGCTGGGTCGCGTGGGTGAGATGGAGCGCTGGCGTTCCCATGGCTGTCAGCACGGTGGAGACGGGTGCATCCCGAGAAACGTACCGAGTACGACCGTCGAGTCCATACACGAGCCTGAGCACAATGATCGTCGTAGAAATCAAAGCAACTTCTGGAGGAACGTTATCCGATTTGTGCACCCTCGGGTCGTTTTGCTTCAGACCCCTCAACCTCGGGGCAGAAATATTATGCAGGACCAGGGGCAAAGATAATATCTGTGCGAGCTTCTTGGACATATTATACAACACGGCTGAT
>Ga0307517_10011322_pt1 | contig 12375 bp, 5 predicted proteins | sample 23_EM_MG_FD_194515 | JGI IMG/M metagenome (GOLD analysis project Ga0307517, IMG submission 194515) | Populus trichocarpa ectomycorrhiza microbial communities from riparian zone in the Pacific Northwest, United States - 23_EM | ecosystem: Host-associated > Plants > Roots > Unclassified | place...
TCACTTGTGAAACAAATAATTATATACACTTGTATTTACTGTGTATTTCTTATTGTGCTGGAAGAGTTTTTAAAAAGTGATTTTTCAATATTAAAATTAGATGTTTTTTAGATTTTTTTATTTTAAATATTAGCATATCAAAACCATCAAGAAATACTTAAAAAAATATTAATTTGATGTTTTTTTAGATGAAAAATATTTTAAAAAACACTTTAAAAAGCAGAAATAAACATAATATTAATTTTAATCCATTAAAGTTATTTGATAATGTGGTGCAAGTTACTCTTTAAAAATAAAATCAAATGTGGTGAGTGAAAATATATTCATAATTTTGTTTTAGTCTTTTGAAGATTAATATGGTGTACATTTTTTTTAAATTGAAAATATATCGAATTGATTTTTTTTATTTTTAACATTGACACATCAAAACCATCAAAAAAATATTTAAAAAGCATCAATTTGATGTTTTTTCATGCAAAAAATAATTTGAAAAACATTTTAAAAAGCAAAAAGTACCACAATATCAAACGTTATATCTTTTATATTCTTATAAATATAATATATCATATTCTGAAATTTAAATCATTAATTTTAAAATCACATTTATAATTTTTATTCATATATTTTTATTTTAACCATTGATTTTGAATTCAATAATAAAGATCAAGGAAGAAATTGTATCATGTTTTTAGAAGCATAAGAGTAGCTAAATCCAAGATTAGGACTTGAATTTGAACTTCATACTATGTTGTATGATTACTAATGGACTACAAGTTGATTGGTGTAAATAAAAGCCTCTTTTTTTTTTATGTAGTCCAACCTTGACAAATTAAGAATCACAAATCAAGGAAGACATCTCTCAATAAGAACCCTAATTCTGGTTTTTATTACTGAATAATTCCTCTCGAATAGTCTCTCTCTCCAAAAACGATTACAGCTTTTTAAACAGGTTTGAAACCGAAAGAAGAATCAGAATTCTTAAATATATAAGATAAATAAAAATAAAATCCAAAATTAAGGCTGAAAATCCGATGATGATTGGTCTCCTCTCTTATTATTTTTTGAGATTGCAGTTCGAGGATTACTACATTTTGGGGTGGTGTTTAGACTTGTTCTATTCACATTTACTCCAAGATACACGTGGAAATTTCTGATTCTTTGAATAAACACCTTGATTCTTTCAAGAAGAGAGCTAAATGACAAGAAAAGAAAGAACTATGGACGAGGAATTCTTGATGACGTATTCTATTTCTTCTAATATGGACTTAGTTTCTTGGTTGGGTAGTAATATCCCACGGAAAAAAATTGAAACTATTCAGAATGCCAATCAATGATTTCGTATAACAAAAATGCTTTCGTCTAAAAAGCATTCTCTTGTCACTTCTAGCTAGGCCATGGGAGAACATTCAACAAGTAGTCTAGAATGAGCCCTTCTACCATCAATAATGCTAACACAATGAGGGAACCATTTCAGGCCATCTAATCAGCTGTTGAAGATAGCCATACCATTTTCGTGGTTCATTGGCTTTTATAATAACCTGCTGAGGGACTTTATAAGTGCTTTCAAGTTACGTCTTGTAGCCTCATCACCCGTGAATCCCAGAATATCAGAGCTTATATTCTGATATGGTTGAAGAATACACAGAACAGGGATAAAAATAATTAGACAACAGCACTCATGATTTCTGCATTATCAGAAAACGGAATAAGTTTCAGATTAAGATCTCACCTCAATGTTTTTCATAGTGAAAATCAAACTGTAAATGGACTTTTGAATCAACTCAGTGTTCTCTGGTGTCATAATGGATGTATGTGCCCTTCTGAGGAAAATGGAAGGTCTACAATTGTGAGCTAGCGTAAAAAAGTAGGATAAAGATGCAGTAAACCTAGATTTCCATTAAAAAAAACCACCACTTTGTTTCTTTTGGGTTATATTTGGATTTTTCATTTAGGTCATCATCATATTTGAGTGTTAAAATGGTAAACGTGAGACATCAATAAACATTCTAAATTGTGGGGAGGGGGGGATAAGGAAAAGTGTTTGGGATAATTTACCTTAAATCTTCAGAGGCTTGTGATAAGTTTCTGGTTAAATCCTCAACTTCCTTTAGCAGGCCACTATCACGAACCTCAGACAGCAAAGGATGAATATCTTCAGTCATGGCTTTAATCTGAGACATCACTACATCAAAATCAAAGTATGCATGGATACAAGTTAAATGTTGACAACAAACATGTAACAATTTCAATCACGCAGCAGGCAAAGTACATGCACAGGATACATGCACTACCTTATACCAATCGATGTCCACATTGCCTACCTGTCAAAGATCATAATGCGTATATGACAATAATGCAGGAGTTTCAGTGAAAAGGAATGAGTTCATCTTTAAGTTTTCTGGTTAGATGAAATGTTGCACTCTCACATTCCATAATGTAGTTCACTCATTTACAGGGTAATTACAAATTAATGGCCGACAACCTTAAACCTGAATAGCATTGCCATTCACAGGATTCTATTTGATCATTCAAATGAACAAGCAAGAAACTAGATGGTTCCTGAACACCTAAACTGTACATGAAGTTTCTTAAGAGTTTTACAAACCCAATGCTCAAGTTAAATCCTTCTTTCTTTTCATCAAAATTTTAAGAAATGTAATATTATCATCAATTCTGCACTTCTTTTGGTCCTAAGGGTGCCCCAGCAAATTCTTTGAACGGATTGGCTCTCATGCAGCATATTTTATCAAGACAAATGAGGTCTGCAGAAATTTCATAAGACAGCAGGTGAAGTTTAACTAGCATGAGAAGAAAGCCTTCACTTTCATAAGAACCACGTTGATGATTGCAAAACTGAGACAGTTATTTAATTAAAAAGTGCATTCATGACAATACGTTATCCATCGAAACTAGAACAAAGCATAAGTAGGGCACATCAAACCTTTGTAAGCAGTGGCTTTGCCTCTTCAATAACAGCAGCAACACGCTCAGCCAATGAATAGCTCTTGGCAACACCAATTTCCTCTACTTCTCGTCCAATACGAGTGAATATCCCAACCAAGGCATCCAAACTCACCCCTTGATGTCCCTTTAATTTTTGCCTATCACAAACAATTAGACCTTCTTTAACACATTCAGCATCAAGAGGTCCAACAGAAGGTGTTGGAATTGGATCACGAGGAGTGATATCAATCATTGTTTCCATGAGAAGACCAGACTGGTTCACCTCAATCAGTGAATTTTTAGGTATGAAATTTTTATCATCCTCAACCTGAAAAATACAAGGGAACACATTTGACTAAAAACAAAACCACAAACCTCAGCATTTATATGTCAGGAAGAAACACAAAAAAAATAATCATTAATCTAACCTCCACAACAGCCTCTATACTCTTCAAGGAAGGATTAACACGGACAACTTCACCAACAGTGACCCCTCTAATCCTAACTTGTGTTCCTGTGCAAATACCACTAGCTTGAGCAAATTCAAGCACAGCCGTGTACTTCCTGAATTGAGACCGCAATAGAAACCCCCTCAACCAAGCCAAACTGAGTGCAACAAGCACTGCACCAGACACAAGAAACAACCCAACACCACCTTCCCAAATGCTCCTCCGACCAAACCCAAAATCACTTAACGGCTTCAATGTTTGCCTCCAAATATTACGAGGAACCTCCAAAATAACTGCAAGTGCATTCATTTTCTCCGAAGAAGAGGGTGGTTGTTGGCTATGTCCTGTATCTGCTGACATAGCTCGCACCCCTATGAGTTTCTTTTGTGGTCTTGCCAGAAGAAAAGGCAAGAAGTTTGAAGAACCATGAGATACATTAATCATTGATGACGAAGATAGCATAGGAGGACAGTTTGAAACCTGGACTAATGACTTCCCAACCATCTTTCTGCACAATCACAGCTCAATGATTATGACAATGCCTCACAACAATGGTACGAGTTGATATCCTCAACAAAGACTTATCCCTTGACCAAGTTTTGAACTAAAATTTACTCTCATAACAGTCTTCAGCAGCTGAAATCTCCACCAGTCCAATTACGGCAACTACAAAACAAAACCCTTTTATGTGTTTCCCAGAAATAAATAATCAATCATAAATTTTGCAAATTTCTATTCGAGTTAACTATAATACCAAAAACAACAAAGCAAAGTTCTAGACTTTAACTCATAGAGAAACCCTTTCTTTTCATTTCCCACATTCTCTCAGCAGCCAAACAGAGATAGCCATTCAATTACCAATCTTAAGCACTGATCATTCTCTACATAACTACATCTTCACCAACCATACACTCAACGTAAGACTCCACTACAAAAGAATAATAGAATAAATTCTCAATTTGAAAAATCACAAACTGGGTTATTCCAATATCAACCAGTTAAACAAAACCCATGATTCAAAATTTCAACTTTCCTTTATAAGTCAAAGCATTTTCTCAGTCACCAAAGAGTAGTGCACATATCGATAAAAGCAAGGCGGGTATATACACACACAAAATTAAAGAAAGAAAACAACTTACCTTAGAGAGCTGGGTTTTTCTTTTTTACTGATATTATAAGAATCTGAAGTGAGAGAGAAAGAGATTAGATCAAAGAGACAACAGGAGTGTATGTTATTCAAACATGTGGAAAAAGAGAGAAACGTTTGATTCGCATGAAGTTTTCAAAGTATTCTTCTGTATTTTTTTTATAAATATATCAAAATAATATTATTTTTTTATTTTTTAAAATTTATTTTTAATATTAACATTTTAAAACAATCTAAATATATATAAAAAATAATTTAAAATAATTAGATAAAATTTTAAAATTTTAAAAACATAGTGGGTCATTTCTCTAATAAGAGATAAAAGTATATTTATTAAGAAATTTACTCCTCATGTGATCTCAAGTTCGAGCTATGTGGTTGCTAATATGATGGTTACTGGAGGCTTACATGGTCGTTAACTTCAGGGTCCGTGGGATTAGTCGAGTTGCGCTCAAACTAGTCCGAACACCTACATTAATAAAATATATATATATATTTATCAAATTTCCACTTAAATCATGGTATTTTATTTTATGTTAATAATTTGTTTTTAATATTTTATTCAAAATCCATGATTTTTTGTTTTATGATGGATTATTAACTTGTGTTGGTTTTGCTAAACAAGCTTCACTGAAATTTTGGTAAATTGAATTCACATATTTAATTTACATACAACCTATTTATAACTTTATGAATTGAATCATTACTGTGTTTGAAATTTTTTTAAGAGTAGCGATATAAATTCTAAATAGAATTTAGACACCGTTTGAGAACGCGGTGTACATGCGTTTCGAAAAAAATTTAATTTTTTTTACTCAAAAATAATTTTTTTGTGTGTTTTAGATCGTTTTGATACGCTGATCTCAAAAATAATTTTTAAAAAATAAAAAATATTATTTTAATATATTTCGGTATAAAAAGTATTTTAAAAAATAAACACAATCACACTCTCAAACATCATTAGTAAAGAAGTTGCGAAAATATATCTCATAAAATGATAGGAGTTCCTCTCATTTGCTATAGTAATATCTCATAAAATTAATGTTTGAAAACGATATTTTAAAAATATTCAGATATTAACACAAACTTTTATTTTTATTTTGTCTTTAGCATACCCTTCTTTTTTTTCCTTCCAAAAACATTTGACATCAGAATATCCTTTCATTCTCGACCTGCATCAATCACTGTCAAGACATTCTTGTTTTTTTATAAGGTATGTTATTAAACTTTTCTTTTCTTTTTATATCGTTTTAAATAAACATAAAGTTTTTTTATAACCAAAAAAAATATTTTCTTAACAAGAATGATTTCTAAGTTAAGCAAAAAATAGTTAAGATCGCTAATTTAATTTATTTATATATGTATTTTAAATAATATAATTGACTTCAATTATATTATTTAATATTTTATTTTAAATATAAAAATTATAATAAGTTATTAATTAAATTTAAATTTGCATATAGACTATTTAGAACTCTTCAAATTAAATTCAATTTAAAAATTTTAATGAAATTTCATATTTAGAATTAGTTTGAACGTCAAAAATTGAATTCCAAATATAATTTAATTTCTAAGAATAGAGCAAAATTAAATTAGAAATCAACCTCTTGATTTACTGCATAATTTAATACTAAAACAAGTTTTTGAAAATTTCTTATTGCTTTATCATATTTGTGTTGGGCGGCATTCCATGTTGACTGGTGTTTGGGGTGGACACTTCTATGTTGTTGCAGCAGGAATTAGTTTTTATATTCATGTTGTTGGCTTCTGCTTTGACTGTCTGCGATCTGTTACTTTTAAGGTTATTTGTCGTTGATACTTTTGTTTTTATTACTGCTTTGCTGTTGAGAAGGATTCTATTACTACCTATGTGCTATGTGGATTTAGACCAAGCATATAATTAGTTGTGTCCAAATATGTAGGCTTTCACGTCTAAGAAGGGTGGCTTTTGGGAAACGTGCATGGTAGGGGTGGTTTGGATAAAATGAAAGATCTTGATGCATCATTGTTAGATGGTTTTGCTGTGAATTTTTGTTTTGCTTTGGTGGTCTTTGCGCACATTCTGAACTTAAAGGCCACTTAAACACCACTAAGAGTCTTCCTAGAGTAAGGTTAAAGTGTTTGGTCTGTTTAGAAAAACTTTTTGCAATGTTCATGTTCTCTTTTCTTTGAAGCTTTGGCCTTTGTCGGTTGCACTGTGAATTCAGTCATGGTTGATTGTTTGATTGGTTTGCCATTTGTCTTTTGAGGCTGATTTTATTTGTTGTTCATGTCTTCCACAGGGGCCTTTGGTCATCTTTGCTTGGCTATCTCTTAAACTTCAGACCTTTATGCTCTGTGCATCTCGGTAGCACCTAAAGTGCAATCTTAGCCAGCAAGGGAATAACAAAATGTTTAACTTGACCAATCAATTATTCAAAGCAATGCGCCAAACTTAAAAAACATTTCATGCTGCACTAAATGAATGACTGGAATCAAAAGGGTAAGCCATGAAAAGAACTAATGTAAATTGCAATATGAATTGGCCAAATAAATAAAGATGGGAATTTAAAGCACAAATTTGATTACTATCAAAAAGGAAGAAAACACAACAGAAATAATTTTCAAAACAAATGGAAAAACAGAGAAGCTGATCACACAGTCCAACAAAGCAAGAAAAAAACAATAATTAATCTTCCAGATCATAAACTCTTACACATACTAGCAGAGTAAAGCAAGCAAGTCTTAATCTCAACAAAGCAGCAACCCAACTGAAAAGAAGGCTAGAAAAGCTCAACAAATCTGATGAAAACAGAGACAACACACAAATTAAGTATGGTGACAATACAATGCAAGCAAGAAAAAAAAACAAAGCAAAGCAAATAGAGCAACGTATACAGTTAAAAGCACAATGAAATGCAAGGAAAGACAAAAATAAGGCTAGCTACCCTGCAAACAATAAAAGAAATAAATGCAAATTCCAACATAAAATAACATTAAATGCTAGCTAAATCTTGCAGAAAAAACCAACGTTAATGCAGAAGTTGTGCATGAAAAGCACTACGACAGGAGTGTTAAAAACAACTAAACAAAAGAATGGCACAAACATGAGCTAACCTCGGTAATAGAAATAATCTAACCGAAGGGCAACAAGTTCAACACAAAATATACCACACATGCAACACCTAAAAACCGATAGAATCTGAATGAAATAACACCCCCAAAAAATACATCAGAAAACAAACTAAACAAAGATAGCAAGAGAGGCAATGGAGAGAGGAAAAAAAGAATAAATTGATGGTGCAACAACCAGCAGGAGAGGCAATGGAGAAAAAAAAAGAGTGCAACATCCGATGGCCAAAGAAATGCATAGACTTGAATATAAGAGAAACAAAAAAAAAACAAAAGCCTACGGGAAACCTCGGAACCCACCTGCAAGAAAAACAATTGCCATAATAACTCTTTAGAACTGACATTTCGCCAGCTAAAAAACAACACAAAGAAAAATCCAAAAACATCCTTAGTAGAAGTCCATCACATGCATTGAGACAGATAAATCAAAAGAAAAATCATTTGGCTGTAAACTAAAAAAGAATAGGAAATTTTTAATTTCTGGTCAGATAAAAAATAGAGCACAATTGTTGCACAATGGATCACATGCAAAGAGTGTAGAATATTATCTCTAACAAACGTTGCACTATTTTCCAAGCAAACCACAACAGCTTTTTCAATATTGTAGAGAGACCCAATGTGATAGTAAACAGGTGTTATTAATGATGTCAATGCCCCACTCATTTAATGCACAAATTGACAGGCGACAACAAATACAGGCTGAAGAAAGGGTATTGCCCCGCTTATTTAATAATGCACAAACCAAAAGAAAGAGTATATGAGCTGAAGTAACTGTTACAATCCACAGTTGTATGAGTCTGAATGAACAATATTTTCATAACATGATTTAGTTTCTTTGTTAATTAGCTTCCTCAAAATACTTTTTTGAGAGACCTCTTCGGATAAAAAAGATAATGTTAATGAGGTAATATAGAAAATAAAATAAATCAAGTTTTATCTCTTCCAAACATGTGAATTCAATTTATTTATTAATTGAATTCAAACTAAACACCATAATTGAATTGAATTATAATAAAGAATTGATTCTAAAAAATCTTTTATGAATTGCATTCAATTCAGCATATAATTTGATTTCAAACAATATATTAAAAAAATTCATTCCGTTTTGATACAAAGAAATTTAATGAGAGTTTCAATTTTCTTATTATGCTAAATATCCGTCTTCATTTTACTTATTAATGAGATGGTAGAGCTAAAAATTGATTAAATTTTTTTTTTATCAAATCACAATAATATGATAATCATAGAGTTATTATTAACAATTAGTAGCTAAAAATAAAATAATTCAACCCCACATCAAAACATACCAAGTTTAATTATCAGTAAATCAAATATTTATTGGTTATATATTAATAAAAATTGAGTTATAATTTATTGATATATTGCTCTTTATCATCGTGTCAATTCCTTCGAGCTAAAATATGAAACCTTGTATCTATCAAGGCAATGATGTTTTTTTTTAACAGAAACAAATAACAAGCAAAGGCAGCAAGAACTCCTTGTCAAACCCATTAATAACTCCACATTAATCAAATCATTGGATAGTTCATAAGGCCTAAGGGTTTCTACACATTATCCATGAATAAATCCTCCATGTCTTAAGGCCCTTCCACTCCTATTACAGTCCAATCTCCAACCTCTATCCTCATTTGCTGTTTGCAAACCATGACACAACTTTTAACCCTTTTCCTGCAAGTTCTAACCCGACCAACTCCAACCCGAACTTGGGGGCACCAACTCACAACCCGATTTCAGTTCATGTTCTGATTTTCTTGTTTTTATTTTGTTTTCTCATAACCCAGAAATCGATGTTAGTTTTTGAACATGAAGCTATCACCCGAAATTGACGTTACCATGCAACCCCAAAGTGTTACCCGAGTTAGTGCTTGTTTTTACCCAAAGCTGGTGTTTCCAAGCCGAGTTATTACCCGAAAATGCCAGGTGTTCACTTGCCAAGTCGTGACAAGTTATGACTCAAACATCACAAGTGTTTACCTGAAATCGGCAAACTGTTTCCCGAAATCGGCAAGTTTTCTCCTGAAATCGGCAAGTTTTCTCCTGAAATCTGAGCTTCCATGCAAGTTATTACCCAAAAATTGCATGTACAAGCCAAGCAATAACTCGAAATCAGTTTTGCCATCTGAAATTGGTCTTCGCACACAAAAATGATACTTGAAATAAGTGTTAATACTAGCTATTTAACATGTGCTTCACTTGTATTTTTCTTTTTGAATAAAAAAATTTAATTTGTAGGATTTTCCAACACTTTCTTTATTTACATAAAAATATTAAGTATAAATTAAAAAATTTATGCATGTATATAATTAAATAAATTGAGAACAATCTATGTCAATACATGAAAAAAAAAGACATTAACAATAACTAAATACATATATGAAAAAGTCGAGAAGCGGATGTAAATCAAAATATTTAATCTCATAATATAAACTATTTACATGATTGTATTTATTGAAATTAACTTTTTATTTAATCAAATGATAGTAGAAATAGATATACACATAAAATTAATTAAATTAAATTAAATGAGAAAAATATATCACAAGGTTGTACTTATTGGAAATACTATATAATTGTTTTTTGAAAAAATAAATTTCAATTATATAACATAAAAAAGTTATAGATGAATTAGAATAATCTCTTTAAAAATAAAAAATATACAAAATAATTAAAAAACAATCACTATTTAAAAAGAGGCTAAATACAATAAATAAAAATAAGAGAAAGAATATTAATTTAAATATTAACTATAAAATTATTTTAAAAACACATATAAAAAAACATAATTTTTTTAAAAGGTAAAATTAAAAAAAAAACACTAAAAAAAAGAAAGAGGTTAAGTGTCGTGTCGTGGGGCTTGACACAATTAGAAAAAACCAATATACAAGCCCTATTTTTTTAAAAATATAATAGCATACAAGCCCTATTTTAAAAAATATATATAATAGGAAAGGATGACATGTTGTTCATCCCAATATTTATATACCTAAACACCCTAACACCCTGATAATCCTATATATAATATTTTTTTTAAAAACAAACCAAACAAAAATCTAAAATAAAAAATCTTTCTAAACTTAGATATTATCTTTTAGGTAATTTCAAGATGAAAAATAAACTTAAACATGATTTTTTAGATAATTTCAAGATAAAAAAACACACAAATAAAACTCTCTTAGTCTTCATCAAAAATCTTTTGATATTAAAATTAACTATTTAACTATTTTAGTGGTCAAAATCATTTTTTATCACTGAAATTCAGCATTCTTTTTTTTTTTTCTTATAAACCAAAAACTAAAAAAATAAAATTTTATACTAAAATGAATTGCAAAACTATTGATAAACCAAATAGATATAATTTATAAAATTTGAGTAAAATAAACTTTTTATGATAATTTTAAACGCATCACAACATCTTTTCTATTTTTTTTAATTTTATTTCTCATCAATTATCGTATAATTTGACCCAAAAATATACAATGACGCTAAAAAAATAATTAGAATCAAAATGAAATGTTTTTTTGAACATTAAAGTTTTGGCCACGACGTTCAGAGTTTTGTATAATAATAGCAAGTTATTACCCGAAATTGACATACCCTCAGGAAAGTATCACCCCAGATTAAAAATGATGTTTGCACAAATCCTTACATGCTATGTGAAGCACTTGAAACATGGAACTGGTGATTGAACAAAAATGAAAGAAAAAACTACAAACGTTTAGAAAAATTTCAGAGTGACATTAACTACTAAATGATCCATAGAAACTTTATCTTAATGAAGTGCCATGCCAAAATCCAATACTAAGTATTTTAACCATGAAAATAGAACACGAAATAGGAAAATTCTTGTTCATATCTCTCCTAGAAATCATCAGCCGACAAGCTTGGACCAGACTGCCATCTTTCACAGATCTTGAACACTCAAACCTGCAGCCGCAGAAAATAGACAGGATGCAATTAATGAAACAGACCACCTATCATCAATAAATGGAAGAAACAACAATAAAAGCATCTGGCTATCTTGAGTCAATAATGGACGCAGATGCATACAGGCATAGTTTTTTTTAGGATATCTCTTCACGTTCCTTCTTTTTGGTTATTCTATCTACAGATTTTAGGCTGTGTATTTCATAGTCATGACACTAGGAGAAGCATGGAACAATGAATCACTGTGAACAATAACTTCTTAAGGAAGATTTTTTGATAACTGACCTGGAGGAAGAGATTGTTTCAACTTGTCTGCCTTCTCAGGATCAAAGACACAAAGAGTGTAGAGGTACTTTGAGCAGCGAACTTTGAACTTGACCACATCTCTGCTCCTCTTGATCTTCACAGAGCGTGCATCTTTCCTTCTGGCAGTAAGAAGGAAATCCTTGATCTCGTGGATCTGCTTAGGCTGTGTATCAAGGACAGCAAACAAGGACAGAATGATTGAATACATCGACAAATAAAAGGATGTATCAAATCAAATATCATCGAGTGACATGATTGACAACACTAGATTAAGTACATCCAACACTCTTGCAACCATTCACAAAAACCAGAAGAAATCACTCAAATATCTTTCAATGTAGAAGAATGGATGTATCAAATCAAATATCATCGAGTGACATGATTGACAACACTAGATTAAGTACATCCAACACTCTTGCAACCATTCACAAAAACCAGAAGAAATCACTCAAATATCTTTCAATGTAGAAGAAT
>Ga0307517_10011323_pt1 | contig 12374 bp, 6 predicted proteins | sample 23_EM_MG_FD_194515 | JGI IMG/M metagenome (GOLD analysis project Ga0307517, IMG submission 194515) | Populus trichocarpa ectomycorrhiza microbial communities from riparian zone in the Pacific Northwest, United States - 23_EM | ecosystem: Host-associated > Plants > Roots > Unclassified | place...
CACGAACTCAAATATAATACTCGAATCTAACGTTATCAATTCTATAGATTTTTACATAAAATCTTAAAGGATATTTCTCAACAAATAAACTTAATTAAACAAGTTTATACTCTGCCAATACCATTCGGTATTTTAAAGTCTTTCATTACATGTCATATCTCGCAGTACAGCTCGAGATATTACAAATATTAAATTATACTCTAATCTCTCATCTTTACAAAAAAAACAAAACTCATGGATTATAATTGTACTACGAGACCTTCAAAACAAAAGTTTACAGTCTTTATTTTATACTATATATATATATTTTTAGAGCATCTCTTTTTAAAATATTACTGTATTTTTTATCTTTAAAAAATACTTATTTAAGCATTAAAAAATTTTCATTTCTATTAAAAACTTTTTTCTACATATATTAGCCATACATTATCTTAACTTATTGAATTATCATGTATAAGCTATCAATGATATAAGTAAAAAGAAAAGATGAGATTATTAAGACAAGAAGAAGATTGGTCCTAATGAATTGTTTTCGTTGGATCTGCCAGACAAGTCATAAATAATGCCATCCTTATCGATCCATGTTGGGATTATGAACATTAGCTTCAAAGAATTCATTCCCGCCTCGGTATATAGTTTAATGCTGGACAAGGACATTGCCCTCAACATTCAAAATATTTGACAAGATTTTTCCTCGACGTGGCATGCTTTTAGAAAAGAAAATAAAACGTGGAGAACAATGACCGGATTTTTTTTCGGTGAAAGGAAAGTCAATAGGAGTTTATCACCAATCTTGACCTGGATCTTAGAGTATGACACCGCCCTTGTTAAATCAACATGGGATCCATCATACTCTTTGCCGAAAAAATCTGGAATTCTGAGAGGTTGCCAGCCTGTCTATAGATTCTGTGCTCTTGTGGGTGCCCACTAGCCCTAGATAATTAAATAATTTACGTGGATTTGAATACTTGTCCTTTCTCCCTTGAGTGTCATATTTGCATCGAACCATGCCTTTTGGGGTCAATTGACATTACACTCTGCTGCACCCAAAACTGTGCACGGGGCCGAATGAGGGCTAGCGAGCCTCGAATGTCAAGAGTCGGCACCATACTACTCGTGTTTCGTAGTCTGATAAGATTTGAATACAACTAGCCTTATAACCCACGTTTCCTCGCGATTATAATTTTTTTATTAAATACCATGTATATTGGTTGCTTTAAAGTATTTTTTTATATGGAAAAATTAAAATGTAAACTAAAAGTCTATATAATTATTTAAATAAATAAATCAATAATTGTTAAAGTAAATAAAAAAAATCACCAACAATAATCAAGAAAAAAACTGTAAAAATAAAACATTCACTTAATTGTGTTTATTAAAATTATTGTTTAAAAAAATAAAAAATAAATACACCCTATAAAACTAATGACTTAAACAATAAATACAAATAAAATTAACTGAATAAACTCGTACCATGAAAAATATTACACAAGGTCGAATACATCAGCAAAATATAAGGAATGGATATCTGCTGATATGATGGAAATATATATAAAAAAAAACCTTGAGAGAACCCAGCAGCTAACTCAGGTCAACAAATCAAACACATGAAATTTGGATGACCTCGTAAATAGAAAATCAAAAAACATACAGGCAAAAAAAAATGAAAAAAATACTTTAAAAAAAGACCAAAGTCGAATAGGGTTAGTCTTCCAGATCTCTAACCCGGGTCATGAGACCAGGGTGGCCGCATTAAAGACAAACCCATAAACAACAAGAAGCAAAATTTCTAATCAAAAAAATATTGAATGATAAAATTGAGAGAGAAAAAGTCAACAAAAAAACAATGCAAAATAAAACAAATAGCAATTTAAAAGATTAGGGACTAAATTTGACATAAAAATAAAATAAAATAAAATGTTTTGGGATGGAATTGAAAAAAACAAACCAATTAAGAAAATGATTATAAAAAAATAACAATTAAAAGAATTATGACCAAATTTGACATAAAAATTAAATAAAAATAAACACTTGGGGATATAATTGAAAAAAAAATCAATCAAGAAAATGATTCAAAACCAAACAAATAGCAATTACAAGAACAAGGACCGAATTTAATAAAAAAATAACAAAATCAAACCACCAAGGATGAAATCAAAAATAAAATCCAATTAAAGATAATCAATGTAAATAAAACAATTACAATTAAGAGAAGAATGACAGAATCAAAAGAAAAAAACAAGAAATTGAAGGGCGAGTATTACTTTTTGCATGACCAACATGCAATTCGATGAAAAAAAAGAAGGAAAATAAACAAAAGTAAATTGACATCAAACTAAACTCTACTACCATACACGCGCCACTTAGTGAGGAAGAAGACGTTGAAATGAATCCAATAGGGAAGAGGACGGTAAAATGAATCCAATAATACAACGGAATAACGATTCAAACCACCAAAGTTAGTTGTACTCTTTGGGTGATGCACTGACGCGTGCATCCTTTTCTCTTTTTCTTATTTGTACAAAATCAAAAATGCCCCTGATACTAATCAATAATAACAAAAAACCATTATGAAATTACAACCAAGCCCCTGAAGTCAATGCTAAAAAATCTAAATGACAAAGGTAATGGAGTAATCACATTATTCATTAATTTTTAAAGAAACGAAAATGCTCCTAGGACTAAACAATAATAAAAAAACATTATGAGATTACAATCAAGTCCCTAAAGCTAAGGTTAACAAATTTTAATGGTAAAGGTAGCGGAATAATTCAATTGTTCATTAAAAAATCAAAATTACTATAAGGCCCCTAGATTCGAGGTCTTTATTGTTAACTTTTTAAGGGCAATATGATAATTATATCATTATAAAAATTAAAAAGACATTGTTGACCCCAAAGAAATAAAGAATAACAAATTAAATGTGTGCATATACCATTTCACCCTCAAAGCAAAGCTTTATAAATAAAAGAGTCATGGGTAAAATGATAATTTTACTATAACCCAAGACACATTTTACTGTGAATTGAGTTACACTAAAACACCCATACAGTTTAGTTTTTTAGTTAGTGTTAAGAGAGAACTCATCAGAATCAATATTTTTTAATCAAGATCAATATTTTACCTCGATTTCTTTCATGTAAAATAAATTATTTCATAAAATATATATATATAAAAATATTTTATTTTTCATTATCTGGTTATACTAAAAAAAATTACTTAAAAATAATTATTTGGTATTTGATACATGTATAAAGAAAACATATTCAAAAGAAAAGGATAAGAATTAATTGATGGGGTTATAGTTTATGCCTTTATGGTATTGTAAAACATTCTCATCTTTTATTAACTACCATTTTTTCTTACACAAACCAAACATGAAAAATGAGAAAAATATATTTTACATGTTCTAAATTCACTCTTTATATAATTTATTACTACACAAAATTTACGTGTTCTTTCCTTTTCTTCCTTCTCTTTTCTCTTTCCTTCTTTTCTTCCTCTCTTCTTCTCTTATTGATCTTTTTCTTAAAAAAATCTGATCTTTTTTTGCTTCGTATTTATATTTATCTAAAATATATGAAAAGACCAAAAATGCTCATAAATTATTTAAACCCTTAACTATTCACCAAAGTTATAAATTTATTTTCCAATCCAGTATTTCAGCATATTACAAGTTTATGCTATCTTGCTTGTACTCTATATGATTGACATCAAAATTATATAGTTGGTTTTGTTCATATATACAGAAAGTTGGTTCTATGAATAGATACAATATAGAAAGTTATATTTAAGAAGATTGAGTTGTAAACGGGACCGTTCGTGACCTCTCCAATATTTTATGAGAACTTACTTAGTGAAAATATTATTCACGCCATAGTACTTTTGTATACGATACAATTCGTATGTGAAATAATAATAATTGATTAAATCTCACTTCTTAATTATTTTTATATCTCGATATACCAAGTGGAATATAACAAAAAAACTCTTAATTAAAGATCACCTATATGAATGAGAAATATGACGATTTCTTTGATAAAAACGCTAAATTCTCTAAAGCACTCATGAATCCAAGAGTTGCTCAGACCTAGAATGAACACAACAATGAGAACAAAAAAAATCTCCAGGTAGAGAACTATGCAGGTACTATTATCTTGGTTTACATAAAATGTTGAATAGTTCAAGACATCACGTTCACTATTTAGCGGAGTAAATTTATTAGTTTTTCACAAAGAAAGGTTCAAAGCCAAAAGCTATTTATTTTGATGTAGTAATCTACTAAATTAATATCTCTCAACAAATCTTTAAGTCCTTTTTAAATTGGTGACATAATTTCCATTCACGCGAGAGATTGTTGGAAGTTTATTTTAATTAAATAAATTATGGGTGAATGATAAAATTAATCTAAGAAAAACCTTGATTTTTTTACTCAAATAACCTTTGTTTTTTATGGATTAATTGTTTATTTATGGTGGATAGTTAAAGGTTGATAATGGTGAGAATTATTTCTTATTAATTCTTTAACCTCTTAACTTCCAAGATTTACTAAAAAAAAAGGAGGTGAAGGAAGAGTTTCAAACTTGATTTTTTTTAGAATTTACACACTTTTCCTCGCCTCATTTTTAGTATTTTTTTTTATACTTTGATTTTTATCCCAAATATAAAGCTTAAATTCATCTTGTTGAGAGATATTTTAGTTATATAATCTTTATTTCAAATACTTTATTTAAAAGTGCATCTAAACCAAGGTGGTACTTGTGGAACCATTAAAGACACGTTGTGTCACAGGGTAATTTTTCGCTCCGCGAATAAACCCGTACGGCAGCCTAGTCCCTCGCTAGACTCAGCCTTCCCTCGCCAATCTCACTCGTGTTTGCCTAGTAACTAAGTGTTTCCCTCAACCGAGAGGTTTCCCCACTTTTCCAAGTTAGAAGACAAGCGGAATACACAAGAAGAATCAGATAATCAAAGTGCACAACAAGCTTTATAGAAACTCTTTTTCAGCCTTTATTGATCTCGTAAACAAAGGAAATTATATACAATTCCATATGTGTGCTATGCACAAAGATTGCATGCTACACCAAGCTAATCTCTCTAATCTCGTGCTCTACATGCATACATAACCAAGAGCTGCAACCACTATTTATAGACAAGCATTTACAAGGCACAACTTCCATTCCTACATTCTAGGAAGTAGTGAGACACTATCTCACCCATGTTTACCCATGAACATAGTGGCCCCATTATCTACCAAGTAATGGGTAGTTTTCCCCCCATGATCTCCCATGATCTTAGTGGGTTGAGAGCACTTCCAACCATGCCCCCACGTTCTCCAGCACATCTCCCATGATCCCATGATCTTGGATGCCCATAACAGCCACTAACCTACGTTCTGCATGCCCACCTAGCAGCCCCATCTGCCAGCTCTTGCTGCATCAGCTATTGAGTCACTCGTATGCCTTGGACAATCCTTCGTCCAAGTTTTAGATCGTGCCAAGTCGAGCCCCTGACTTGCACAAGCTGCTGCGCGCTGCCGAATTCGCATCTGCGTGCAGGCTGCCAATTCCTGCGCTGCCGAATTCCTCGACAACCCCTGTTCTCGTCAGTCTATGCCCCTGGCGAGTTTTCCTGCATGGCGTGGACATTCCATCGTCAAGCCCATGTTCGTCAACAATCTGCGCTGCTGATTTTTCTTTGACGAACCTACAACATCATAAATCTGCGCTGTTGATTTCTCCCTCTGTTGGCATGGCGACCAGCACCATTAGGCACTGTTTTGGACAGCCTGCCGAAGTGTGCACCTCGTGCACGTTTAACACTGTTACACATTGCAAACATCATAGTTGTACAAGCGATGAACTAAAAAGCTTTAAGGGCAAATGACTCATCCTTAACAATAACAAAATATTTTTTACTTTAAAGTGATTCAACATGTAATTACTTTTCTTATTCTAATTTAAACATAATTAATTTTAATACTAGTATCCACGTCAGATTTTTTTAATCTTATATCAATTACAAATTTGAATATATCTTAGTTACTAGTATGCAAATTTGAAGGTAAGTTGTCTGTACTTAAGATGCTTAGAACTACCACCTAAAATCAAGTTTCTTTCTTTTATCCTGTTTGTTTGTTTTTTTTTAGAAAAAGAAAATTCAAGTTATGTGTTACAAACAATTGCATGAAAAAGCGACTTAAAATGCACAAAGTTAAAAAACAAACAGGTAAAATTACATCTATCTTTATATAATTTGGTCAAAATCACATTTACTTACTGATTTAAAAAAAAAATCAATTTACATTCTTGATGAGTGTAAAATACATTAAATATGATTTATGATGTAAACTAATACATGTGCATATAAAAATTCGGGTTGTGATATATAATTTTTCAAAAATCGGTAAACAAATAAAATTTGGACTAAACTATAGAATAACAAAGGTAATTTTTTCAAAAACAAAAATGAAAGGGCAAATATCAAATATAATTATTAAGATAACATTAGTTTTACATCTAAATTATTTTGATTTTTCAATTAAAATTTATGTGAAAATCATCTAATGAAAACCATGACTTTTTTTATATATAAAATAACATTATTTTTTTATATAAAATTAATAATTTAAATGAAAATATAGATGAAATATCTTTAAAATGCATGAAAATTCTTGACTGGAAAATTTAAAATTGTTAAATAAAACTGATATAAAACTTAAAAGAAGAATCCCAAATTATTATTTAGGACGGGCCAAAAGAAAACTAAAAAGGCCAGCACAGGGTTGTTTTTGACAATCCTTAAATAGACTACTAAAAGGGTGACTTTTCCTTTTCGAAGCCAGTTCCGTCCCTTCGCGTAGGACTACTGTGGAAAATTACCTCACTCGGTACCCCTCGTCTGTACAGATTCCTGTCAGGCTCTCTTTAGTCTACATCACCATTGATTTTCCTGACAAGTTAATTTTGCTTTATTAGCTTTTTCGGTGACCACTACATTTGAAGGGGAAAAAAAATAGCAACACTGACACGTGTCAATAAAGCAAGTCAAAGAGGCTGTTTGTTATTACTTACTGGCTGTGTTTTTAAAAACTTTAAATTGTTTAGTGTTTTTAAATTGTTTGTTTGATCTAACGATATTAAAAGATTAAAATTTATTTTTTATATATTTTTAAATAAAAAATATTTTAAAATATAATTACTACTATAATATTAAATATTATCCTGTAGTCGATGAACCCACGATTTTAAAACCAGGAAAAGTCGGTGTGAGCATGCGGCGCAATTTAAGAACGGCGAAGATGAGATCCAAATCGCCCGTGAAACGAGCCGTTTAGGACTCGAAAATCAGGTTCCTCGTCCTGGTTCTTACCTTGCATGGTGGCAGCTGACCCGGATCCAGTTAAAAGTCACAAACCATAACTGAAACCAGACCCACTTAATTAATAATCCGACTGGCTACCCACATTCCCTGTTATTTACGCGGAGTTGTGATTCGGTTTTTACTCTTATAACCGGCTCATACAGAACCGGCTACAGTCTCGGAGATTTTTTTAATAAAAAGAGAGAGCGAAGTGTGGGCGTCAGTTATATATAAGAGAAAGGATGGCCTCTCCTTTCCTTCTTCCTGACAAGTGATGTTACGGTTCGTACTTCCCGTTTCAGCTTCTCCCCGGATTTCATCTCAGGGTTTCCAATAGAGATTCTGTTCATCAAATCCATCGTAAGTTCTTGCAAAATATCTCTCTTGAACTTGCCATCGTTTCTTGGATCTCACTTCCATTTTGTCGTTGCTTTTCGTGCCGTTTGACAGCTTTTTTGAATTTCCGTTTTCCGATCCGGTTTACATGGAAAGTAATGATTGGTTGCCGGGATTCACACTTATATATGCATTTTTTTTTTCCATTTTGACTGATTTATTTTGTCCTCCTTGTTTATTTCCAGGTTCGAGTGAATTAAAAAGAGGGAGAAAGAAAGCAGACTTTAACCAGCTGCTGTAGCAGAAGATCCACGGGGATTGGATTTCTTCTATTTTTCTAAGCTTCTTTTTAACCTTTCTCTGACAAAGAAAGAAAAATAAAATGGGAGTGAAAGTTGCTACGACGACCTGTTTTCAATGGCCGCAGCCAATTATTCATCATTCACCATCTTCCTCTCAAGCACTAGCCTCCGCAATTGCATCTCCATCTTCAAAACGACAGCGTGGTTTCGATGGAGCTGGAGGTGGAATGCTCGTATGTAGATACGTACAGAGACTAGGCCGACGGGCTCTGTTTGGAAGTCCATTCACAACAAAGTTACAGAGGGCTCGTTCTTGCGAGTCTCAGAAATCAAGAGGTCAGACTACAATAAGAGCTAGCAGTGCTAGCTTGGATGCCTTTTCTGACGAAGAATTTTCCAAGAAAATACAAGATTTGGCTCGCAGATTCCGGCTTTCTGACGATAGCGGTGACGCAGTGGATTTGGAATCAGAGATTCTTTCTGATTCTGGAGACAACCTTGGCAGTATTAATGACGGGGGCATTTATAATAACTGTAGCAGTGATGATTCTTCAAATTTAGTGCAGGATAAAAGGCAGTTTCCTTTGGATTCGTCAGTGAAGCCTCAATGGCCAGAAATCCGGCAAGAGCCACCGGATTGGTCAGGGAGGGATGATATAATTCCAGCAAGTATCGAACGGAAGGCGAATAGTGTTGATATACCGCTTTCGCTTCGAATGATAAAGAGAAAGATGCAATGGCAAGAAGGGTTTAGAGAAGCAGGGGAATCTGCTTATTGTTCAGTGAAGGCGGCGTTTTCTTCTATGGTGTTCATAATTCGAGAACTTCATAGTCATAGTTTGCAAATGAGAGAGTTTCTATTCACTGAAGATTTACAAGGGATTCTTGCTCGTGTACAGCAAGAAATGCATGCTTCTTTCGTTTGGTTGTTTCAGCAGGTGTTTTCGCATACACCTACTCTTATGGTGTATGTGATGATTCTCCTTGCAAACTTTACTGTACATTCCATGGCCAATAACACTGCAATTGCAGCTCCACCGAATACAGGGTCTTACGCAGCTACAACAGAAAGTGTATCTGTTGTTGAAAATCTAGACCAGAAGAATCAGAAGTTTTATTCTTCATCAGTAAAGACGTTTTCGGTACCATCTTCAAGTGGTAAAACAACTTCAATTGGGGGCAATAATGGCGGTGGTGGAAAGGTCCGGCCAGTCGCCAGTGGCACTGAAGGCGATGGATGGTTCGACCAGTCGAGCCAATTTAGAACAATAGTCCCTGATGGGGCTTCTCAGCTGTCATCTTTAGGGACATCAAGAGAGGCAGAGTCGGTATCAGAGCAAGTGAGTGGAGCAGAGGAGTTGAGTCTATGGAATTCAATTGTAGATGAAGCTTCAAAAATGCAGTCTTCATTGAGAGATGTATCTCTTGATCATGAGACCACACATAGATTTGTTTCGCCTATTAGTGCGAAGATTGAGGCAGATGATTATGAAGATTATTTTAGAACAGATTTACTATATCAAACTGGATTGTCTCAAGACCCTAACAATCCTCTCCTCCTTGCCAATTATGCTCAATTCCTCTACATAGTTGCCCACGATTACGACAGGTAAAAACCTACACTATCTCTGCCTTCTATTTCTTAATTATTGTTAATAATAACTACTTCCAAGATTCTAGGTGCCATGTTCAGGTATTAAGCAAAAAACTGTCAAGTTAGATGAATTTCAACAAGTTGGGCACTCGGTTTGTCGTGAGAGACAATCATGTCAAGCACCGAGTCAGAATATCTCCTAGGTTTATTCGCCAACGTTTTTCATAACTATGTATGGCTGCTTTAGATTTTGACTTGTCGTTTTGTAACCTTTCCTGTTCGGTTTTGTTTCTGAATCCTGATAGGGTAATGTGTGGTGTGGTTTCCTTTCATGCCAAACATCATCTTCAACTTGCGTAGAGCGTAGTCTGTTGACTGCCATTTTTGCTGTTTATATAAATATTTATGAGCTTGATCTTTTGTTAAGTTAGACCTTTTACACTATCAAGTTAAGAAATTGATTGACTAATAACTAACCCTTTTCTTTATGTGTGAATTAACAGAGCAGAGGATTACTTCAAGAGAGCAATAGGGGTGGAGCCACCAGATGGAGAGGCATATAGCAAGTATGCAAGCTTTCTATGGCATGTGAAAAGGGACCTGTGGGCAGCCGAGGAGACTTTCTTGGAAGCCATTTCTGCTGACCCTACAAACTCTTATTATGCTGCTAATTATGCTCATTTTCTCTGGAATACTGGTGGGGAGGACACGTGTTTCCCTCTTGGCTCCCCAGATAATGGCCGAGAGGTCTAATAGGCTAAAGAAGGGGAAAAAAATCAATCGAAGAGATAAAAATCCCCTTCGTTTCCACTTGTTGACGTAATAAAAAGTTGCATAGTGATAATGTTGACAACCGTATCTGCCAGAAATAGAAAGAAAAGAAAATGAGATTTTTTCTTTAGGGAATCTTTCGGAGGACACGTGTTTGGAAATCTCTGAAAATGTGAACGGCGGTGCGTGTGGGTTGTGGGCCGGCGGTGTTTGGAAGATGGGATTCACGTGACCTTTGGGAGGATTAATCGGCAATTTGCACTCGTACATGGCAACAGCAGCCGAGGGCAATTGAAGGAGGGGGTGGTTCCGGCATTTAGTTTTGCACAGTAGAAGAAAGTGTAATTATTCCATCGTCAATAATTCAGTGTATGCCATTTTTAATTTCGATACTGTAATAAAGGTGATGATCATCAATATAAAGAAGTTTCTCAATTCCCCTCGTGTCATGTTGACGCCACAGTTTTTCTTCATCTGCAGTGCCATGAGATGCCGTCTAGAAATTTCTTCTCGCCGTCTAGTTTCTTATATGAACTTCTTGGTTATAACTTATAGTGCTTGCTCATCCAAAATCGCCGTAAAATTAATCTGCATGATGATCAAGGACTTATATGAACTTCTTGCTCAGGCAGCTTATTATAATTTAACTGACTTCTGTTTCGTGCAAGAATGTGCAGAAACAGGAGAAAGGTGACTTCTGTTTCGTGCAAGTTTCGTGCAAGAATGTGCAGTAACAGGAGAAAGGTGACTTCTGTTTCGTGCAGGAATGTCCAGAAACAGGAGAAAGGTGACTGCAGATGGTTTTTATGCATCGGCGATGACGGTATATTTATTCTGTACGTAAGCTTTCAGTTGATCGATCCCGTCAAGCATATCAACCCAACTGAGTAAGTGCAGCAGGAATTATCCATGAAAGCACATGCAAATGTTGACATAATGTTGTTTAAATTATTGTTGGGAATTTGTAATGTTGTTCTTGTCGTAGCTTATTTGTTAATATTGTATTTTAATTTGTTATTCCTAGCAGAAGTTATACCTCTGCAATTTACAGCTCTTCTGGACTCACCAAATAAGGCTTCGATGCCCACATCAAATGGGAAATTTGATTGAACAAGAGCAATAGTCAAACTTCAAAATCAATCATACCGAATGCAATGTACATAATGGGTCCTTGGGATTGAAATAGTCCAAACACAAAGTGTCAGCTTTTCACGTGAAGTGATGAACTACTCTTATCTCTTCTCATCTACCATTTCCGCTCGAGAACGGATCGACGTTTCAAATCTCAAATATTGAATTCGAAGAGCCCAAAAGACATTCTTTCATATGTTTTCATCATAAATCAGATTTTTTATTTCCATTTTAGATCTCAACTAGAATCTGCGTGCTGGCTCAAATTTTTTCCAATATAAAAAATCCAAGGCAATGCAGGCATTAAAAAAAATCTCAGACTTGTATCATTACCTCGACTGAGTTTAATAAATTTAACTAATTTAAATAATATAAATAAAAAAACCATTACAATAAATAAATTGATAAGAAAATTGACAATGAAAAAAAACAAAAAAAAAATCTAAGTTCACTTGAGTTAACATGTCAAATTCATGACTTGATCATGATATTGGGGTAACCTCATCGAAAGTTAATTGGATAAAATCATATTGGGGTAACCTCATCGAAAGCTAATTGGATAAAATCATGAAACTTCATTATAAAACAATATGATATTCAAGGTTGAAATCGGGAAAATAAAATAAAGTAATGAGAAGATAAACTCGTGTCGACCCAGGTGAACCCGCCAAACACGTAGAAAGGAAAGCGAAAAAAAAGCACAAAAATCAATTCTCAATAAATCAAATGTTCAAGGATGAAATTGAAAAAAATCAATTTTTTTTAAAAAAGATCCTTAAAAAAAACCAAAGTCAACCCATGTTAATCTTTAAAATAAAAAAATAAAATTTTAAATTAATAAAATACCAGGGGATGAAATTGAAAAAAAAAACAATAAA
>Ga0307517_10011324_pt1 | contig 12372 bp, 18 predicted proteins | sample 23_EM_MG_FD_194515 | JGI IMG/M metagenome (GOLD analysis project Ga0307517, IMG submission 194515) | Populus trichocarpa ectomycorrhiza microbial communities from riparian zone in the Pacific Northwest, United States - 23_EM | ecosystem: Host-associated > Plants > Roots > Unclassified | place...
CCATGCCACAACACGGGTTGCCACGAACCCCTCGAAATATGGACTAGGCTTGTCAAATAGATCCTATCGATGGCGACCGAACCCTCCAATCCTTCCATCTGGACGTGCTTGCATCGGTCAGCGATCAAGCCAGATCATGCAGGAAACACACTCGCCCTAATGTACTGTAACCCTCCTTCCAATCTCCTTTGCTAATTTACTGCGTGCGATAGGTTTACATTCAACGGTGCGATAGCGAGTGTTGACCTAAGCAGGGGATCAGCGGGAGTTTTTTCGTTGTGGTCAAATGCTTTGCCTTGGACATATACTGCTTGTGCCCAGTGAACTGATAGTAATAATGTCGACGGAATGTTCGTCTGAGGGGTTGTGGTGCCTACCTGGATTCTGCAGACGGCCGATGCACTCTTGAAGGCAGACAGCCTGTCGTCTCGGCCATCTAAGCCTGCGTAAACCTCATCTGCGGCTTGAGAGACGGGGATTCCGGGTGCGCCGTCGACGGTGAAATAAATGGGATCTTCTGGGGTAAACCCCCCCTGGGTCTTTCCAGGGACGTACGGTTTTTGCTGTATCAGGTTCCGGAGCGGCGGTTGTTGTACCACTTCGTTCACCTGCAAGGAGATGGGGACAATGAGCTGTCATATTCCTTGCATTGCTGCCGGAAAGCCGAATACAGACCGGACGGACGCCTGCGCCACATGACGGCAAAATCGATTGGGGGAGTGGGTTCAGTAATGTCGCCTCGTTGACAGGTCCTATGGCAGGGGCTAGTAAAACCGTGCTAGAAGAGCCGCCACGCGTATTTGAATGCGCCTTTCGAGGTTCTGGGCGATTGTAAGGCGAGGAGTGGCGTCTGCCGTAAGTGCGGGGTGTTCCCGAGTTTCTTCCAGTATCGCAGGGCATTATGGACTCAAGGAATTACCGGACTGTCTGAAGTGACGGACGAGGAGGTGCGGGCGACCGGGGCCATAATATATATGTGCCAGAGCCAGTGCAGGACAAATTTCCAGAACACGAGTCCGAAAGTGCTCGGTTTCGAAATGAATATTTGGACCAAGATTGGTAAGTTGCAGGCAGTACGTAAAGAGCGCGGTCGGAGTCCATCCAAAATCATACTTTGCATCCACTGCCTTTCAGGTGAATGATTGGTTAATCAGACGATGGTCACAGGCCTGGCTCCGGTGGTTATGACCCTCGCTGTTCTGATTGGATTCAGTCACGGACAGATATCAGCCAGTCCACGGCGTCCTCGATATGGAGTACATCTAACTCGGAAATCGGACAATACCATGGCTGAACGAAGTGAAGACGACCTGCAGCAGGCGTATGGAAAAGGGCACCATGCTGAATCAAAGCGTCCAGCGCTGAGCAGCTGGCGAGAGGCATGGGCGGCCGGCCATCCGCAGATATTTGTATCTGAACGTGCATGTTGTGTTGTCCAATTCAATGGCCAACTGATGGTATCGTGCGATCAGAATCACAGGCATACTGTACCCTGCGACCAATCACGCGTGATGGAATGCCTGCTCTTTGGGCTGACGGGTGGAGTCCGTGTCGGGGAGCGAGCCTCCAGGAGCCAGAGAGGTGGTTCGTCTGTTTGGCTAGGAGAAGCAAGAGGTCATAGGACCTGTTGTGATTTATTCCTGCTTCGCAAGCGTCCGATGCCTATCAGCTATTTTAAAATCCTCAGGCCTTCAGGAAGTTGGCGTGGACTGAAATAATTCCCCAAGACCGGCGGTATGAGTGGTGGAACAAGGGGTTCAAGGTTGGAGAACACGTACAATGGACGTGATCAGCGGCAAACGTCGAAATCTGTCATTGGACCGATTTTGTAGCCGTGTTGGTGAGCGACCGAACTGCGCGGGAGAGGAAAAAACTTACGAAATAGTAGCTGTGGTCATACCCCTCTTGTTTCCTCACTCTGACTTGGACTTCGTCATATCCAACCTCCCTCGCCCTCTTCAAGAAGTTCTCTGGCAAAAGCTGGCCGTCCTTCAAGAACTGATCCTCACTGCCATAGTCGACCAACACGTGGACCGGGTTCTCCTTGCTCTTACACCTCGCAACCAGCTCCGTGGCGTCGTACCTCACCTTACCCTCCTCAACTCCACCCTGAAGATATCCATTGAAAGCCTTGATACCCCATGGGGATATGCTGGGGTTAGAAGCGGGAGCAAACGCCGAGACAGACCTATACTGTTTCGGCTGGGTGTTATCTCCGAGCCCCCGCAGAGATGCCAGGTAGATCGTCAATGCGCCGTGACCTCCCATGGAATGGCCGAAAATACTCTGCCGAGCCCAATCTATCGCGATTCCCAGCTCGTCCGAAGCAATGACCTGTGGCAACTCCTTCGTGACGTGCGTAAGCATGTTGTAGTGCGTCGCATAGGTCGGATTGGTTGCGTTGAGATAGAAGCCAGCCCCGGTACCAAATTCCCAGTCCTTGTCCTCCCCTTCGACGCCTGCACCACGGGGTGAGGTGTCCGGGAAGAGGAGGGCGATGCCTTCTTTCGCAGCTGGTCCGAGAAAACCGCCCTTTTGAGCACTGGTGATTGAGTGGGTTAGTGACGAGGTGGGTTAGGGGTTGAGCGGGGACGGTTTGGCGCACCCGGTGTCTTCGGTGCAGGTGAGACCAGACAGATATATCAACACTGGAACCTTGTGTGTTGAGGACGCGTTCGCAGGGATGAAGAGGTTGAACTGGGCCATCAACCCCCCCAATGCGGCACTCTGGAACCACAATCGCTGTGTTGGAATGCCTAAAAGTAGATTGGTGACAACGAACATACCTTGAACTTGTACTTCGCGAGTACCCCGTCGTATACCCTGTTCGCAGAGACTTTGTCTAATGCCATCGTCAATGCCTTGGCCGATCGAAAGTGAGATACTATCTCAGATAATCAACGATCCGGGAGGAGATTGCCAACTCTCTGACGTCACGGCGGCGATCGGCGGACGGCCCGGACACGCCGGAACCGAAGGGAGACTAACCATGACTCTGGTCCAGGGTACAAAAGACAGCCAAGGGAACCTGCCACCAGGTAGAGACAACCTCTCCGTCCGCAGAACCCAAAACCCAAACTGAAACCTAATCTGCAAATCCCCCCCACTGCTTTCACACAACAGCACGACCTCGTCACCCCAAAAACAACCGGCGATGACGACACTCGACTTATCCAACTCTCAGCATGTCGCGCAATACCTCTCCGCTACCCCGTGGGTCGCGAGGTCCATCACGCCATTGTCCGGGGGGTACACAAATTTCACTTTTCGGATTGAACTGGTGGCAGCACACCAAGGGCAGGAGAGGGTGATCTTGAAGCATAGCAAATCGTATCTCCCGATGAGGAAGGAATTTTCCTTTTCGGTCGAACGACAGGTGAGACTTTACGTTGTTCTGACCGGCGTGGGGTTACGATTGACAGTCCGGGTAGAAATACGAGGTGGCAGCGATGAACAAAGTCCGCGAGATCCTCCCATCGGATTCTCTCACCCGGACTCCGATAATCTACCTCCACGATGAGGCCAACCATGTCATCATCATGGAAGACGCAGGTCGGGACAGCCTGAACCTGAAAGAGTTGTTAAGGAGGCCGAACCCACCCTCACCGGTGACGGGCGCAGCGATTGGACGAGCACTTGGAGAGTTCATCGCCGGGCTGCACGTGTGGGGGAAGACAGACCAGGGTCGGGCATCCCTGGACTTTTTTGACGGTAACCCGCAGACCAGAGACATAGTCGCGTGGGCAACATATGGCCGGCTGGTGGACACAATCACGGGCAAGTCGGAATCGATCTCACTCATTCACGACCCGCCGCTTCAAGTGACGTCGGACGAATTGGCAAAGATTTCAAAACTTGCGGAGGAGAGAGCGCAGGAGATGCGAAGTTCGAGAGAGACGATGACAATGGGAGACTTCTGGCCTGGCAACGTGCTCGTCGACCTGACCCAGGGTGACGACGGGTCGGTGAAGGTTCGGAAGATTTTCGTGGTGGATTGGGAGGTGGCGAGACCCGGCGTTGCAGCGTTCGACGTGGGTCAGTTCCAGGCCGAAATCTTCACTGTTCGACACTTCAACCCGGTTTGTGGCCCAGCCAGCGAGGCTCTGGATGCCGCGTTTTTGGAGGGATATTTGTCGATTCAGCCGGAGCTAGATATACAAAAAGCAGCACAACACTCAGCGGCGCATCTGATCGTCTGGACAGCCAGAGTTGGCTGGGAACCAGCGGAGAAGACGAGGGCATTAGTAGAACATGGATTGCGCTCGATCGCTTTGTAATGTGCCTTGTCCTTCCACGATGTCCACAGAACTATATCTCCCCACTTCTCTCCCTTTTCCAATAAAAATCCTCAAGATTCCGCTCAAACCACCAGCGGAGATATCGCGAGGCACAAACCTCCTTAGCTATTCCTATGTTCACTACGACAAGCCCACGGCGGACGAACCTGAGCCGGAACCGGAGGTACGGTACGGCACATGGGACTCACCCATCGCAGGCGTGATAGACAAGTGGACAATACGACCCGGTGACACCATCAGCGTGAAGCAGGTTGAGGGGAAGCCGGTATTACTCGTTAACGAGCCTTGTAAGCATGGAATGCAGCTCGGTGGATTGTGTTGCCTGTGCGGCAAGGATATGACAGAGTGCGTCCCTCCCCCTTCAAATTCGCGCTGTCTGTGTCCCCGGCGTGCATGCGCTACCATTCTACCCCCAATCCGAGGCTGAACGCGTAATCCCCTCATTTGTTATGCCAGGTTTGACTATACCGGGTTCTCAGACGCTTCCCGTGCATCGATCCAAATGACTCACTCCGCCAACGGCCCAACCGTTTCGCTGGAAGAGGCACGGAGGATCGAACAGGAGACCGCGTCACATCTATTGGAATCACGGAAACTCACCTTGATCGTGGACTTGGACCAGACGATCGTGCATGCTACTGTCGATCCGACAGTTGGCGACTGGATCTCGGAGGGTGAGACTTGGGAAGCCAGACAGGCTAAGCGTCGAGCAGAGTTCGAAATCAATGCCAAAGCTAAAGTTAAGGCCGACGCCGAGGCTGACGGAGGTGGTGGCGGGATCGGGGCTGCCACCCTTGTGGTCAATGGGGGTGGAAAGGAAGTGGAGTTCGGACCTGACTTCGGTGACGAGGTGAATCCGAACTGGGAGGCTCTGAAGGATGTCAAGAAGTTCAGACTTGGCCCAGAAGCTTTCCTTCCTCCTACCGGGATTCGACCCTCTGGCTCGAGGAAAGGGAAGGAGAGAGCGATCGAGAACGAGGGTTGTCTTTATTATGTCAAACCGAGGTGCGTTCTTGTTGCTGTGTCATTTTGGCTGGAGCTGACTTGTTGTCTGGTGATGCGTTCATAGACCAGGATGGCAAGAGTTCCTCAGCCACGTATCCACTAAATACGAGATGCACGTCTACACCATGGGCACCAGGGCATACGCCGAAGAGGTCTGTGCGGCCATCGACCCTGGGGGGGTCTTCTTCCGCGGAAGGATCTTGTCGCGTGATGAGAGTGGAAGTGAGTTCGCCTCCGATGCAAGACTCGAGATACGGTGTACTCATATTACCAACTCAGGTTTGACGCAAAAGAGTTTACAACGCCTTTTTCCGTGTGATACATCCATGGTGGTGATAATTGACGACCGAGCCGACGTCTGGGAGTGGTCACCCAACCTGGTCAAGGTCATACCATGTGGGTTTGCACTCTACGATCCTTGCCAATATATGCGCATATATCTGACGTTTCTCGTGATTGTAGACGATTTCTTCGTCGGAATTGGGGACATCAATTCCGCATTCCTTCCCAAGATCACCCCGCTCACGCCTTCAGCCCCATTTCAACCTCCATCACCCTCTTCTGATCTTGCCGCACCACCGCCCCCTTCCCCTTTACCCACACACTCCTCCCCCACCCTTTCGTCAGCATCCGAGACTGCCATCCACGAGTCATCACCAGCGCTAGTAGAGTCGGACGACGAGGAGGCGGAAAAGAGGACGATGCTCACTAGAAACTCCATCGCATTGGAGGCCCAGGTCGAAGAACGGCCTCTTGCAAAGAAGCAGGAGGAGTTAGAGGAACAAGAGCACAAGGAGGAGACTCAGAATCAATCTGGTGGCGATGCCAGTGAATCCAATAGTAAAGGGGCAGAGTCGGTTGAAGTCGAGACGGATGCGACCCCCCAATCAACTCTACATAAGCATACCGCAAAGCCATTGCTGAGGAACGACGATTACGAGCTCTCACGAGTTAAATCTGTGCGCTATTTCATTTGAGTTTGAGTTTGTTTGACGCTCATGAAGCGCTGTTGAATTACAGCTTTTGGATCAAGTTCACCAAACATTCTATGATGCATATGAGCTCTCCCAAGCTCTGAAAGGACCCGCTTCCCCGGTCACCAAGAAGGGGAAGAGGAGACCGAGTGTTGTCGATGAAGATGCTCCGCTGTATGATGTCAAGGTCAAACACCTCATTTCTTCTCACTACGGACCGTAGTGCTAACCGTATAAACGCATGATGATCAACGCACGAACGTTGCCCGTTTATTTGTTGTATCCTTGTCTTCATGCAGGCGATCATCCCCGGCATAAGGCAAATGACGTTTGCTGGTTTCAGAATCGTCTTTTCAAGTGTAATCCCCCTGGATGTTCCGCCTGAAACGACAGATATCTGGCGAACAGCCGTCGCATTTGGTGCGGAGTGCTACAAGGAGTTGAATCCGAGGGTCACACATGTCGTGGCGAATAAGGTCAGTTTACCTTCACAACTTCCCTCAGGTCTATGGAGGGATTGATGTTCTTCTCCCCTTCGTTTCACGTAGCGGGGTACAGCGAAGGTAGACCAAGCTCGACGACTCCAACGAACTACGACTCCGTCGATCAAGATCGTCTGGCTAGCATGGTTCAACGACTCTCTTGCGCTATGGAAGCGGCAAGATGAGGGTCCTTACCTCCTAAACGATCCTTCTCAGCGGTCAACCACCCCACCCTCAGCACCTCCTACACAAGGTGCGGGGTCGGGGTTTGGGCCCATGGGCAATGGAGGGAACGAACGCGACGATGACCCGAAATCCAGTGACGATGTGGACGATGCAGAAATCGAAGTGCATGCAATTTCCTCTGACCCGGAGCCGGACGCGGACGATTGGGATTTCGATATTAGTAATCCACCTTCGACTTCTACCGCTAAAGTCCAGGGCCTTGCGAAGGTCAGCGGGGACACGGAAGCGACGGGGACAGGGACTTCGACGCCTGTAAGGGAGGCGGCGTTAAAGGAGCTCGAAGGAACGGGAGACTTGAAGATTGATATTGACTGGGCTTTGATGAATGATGAGTTTGACGCATGGATGGAGGGGGATAGCAGTGAGGAAGATGAAGAAGGCGGTGGCGAAGGCAAGCCGAAACCAGCAAGGAGCGGGAATGCTGGTTCGAAGAATATGGAGGTGTCGGAGGACGAGTGGACGGACGAAACGAATAGTATCATCAGGTGAGAACAATCTGTGTCCTGATTTTCATTCCGCTGCTAACCCATATGTTTGCATCCAGGACACCAAGGTCCAAGCGCAAACGCTTACGTTCTCTCACTCCCTCTGAAGCGAACTCTGCCGTTTCCTTACCTGGGGATCCATCGCTCCGTTCTCCCCTGTCCAAGCGGAAGAAACTGTCAGCCGGTCGGTTTGGTGCTGGTTCTAAGTTGAGGGAATCCCATACCATCACTGCACCGGACTTTACTGCTTCGGCACGCAGCAGCAGGGCTGGGTCCCTCTCGCCGTCAGAGAATGGTACAGGCGCTGGATCGAAACCCGGTACCCCTCGGAAGGATGGGAAGGTAGGTAGCGGGGAAAATGATGAAGATGGCGACGATGATGGGAGCGAAGAGGTATTTGATATCGATGATGACTTCCTCGCGAGAGAGATGGAGGAAGAGCTCGGCTAGTGGGTCCTCGAACGGCTCAGTTCGTCATCCCGCCTTTTTTCCTTTCCCCTTCTACTCTTTACTCGCTGCATTTTTTCCTGAATTGCTCTCCAGAATCACGTCGAGATGTTTTTACAATGGATTACCGTGACGCCTTATCAATTGACGACCAGTTTTTGTTTCCGCATGTGCCACACACCCTCTCCCATCGCGAGCCCGCCCCGTCATCTCTACCTGCTGTGCTACTTGTACCGCTATGGACCGTACTCAGTGCTTGCATAGGCGTCCTCCCTCTCGCTCTAGTTACACGCTTTGTCCTCTGGTCTTTTTGGATTTGTCTGGATAGATATAGGGTACTTATTCGAATCGAAATAAAAGTTGCACTATTTGAATCCACGTATTTAGAACACCGGGGCAAATCGTTATCCGGTTGAAAGATCTATGCACATTCTCCACGCTTTGGCCATCGTTACCCACACGATGAAGTGCACCCCACTGTCACCGGGTTCCTTCGATCCCCATCGGGGCAGTGCAACGTTGCATCAAAGTGAACCTTGCGATTGGATCACACTCACACTTGGTGGGCCTGTCGTCATCGCACACTGCTCGCCCACCCCCGGACACCCCCTCGTCCCAGCGCTGACGGTCCCTATCGTTGCACCCGCGCAACATCCCGCGTAGTCTATCCCAGCCTTATATAGAGGGACTTCTCGCAGTCGTTCCCCCTCCTCCAATGATGAACACCCCCAAATTCAAACTTCCACCTGGCCCGTCCTATATCATTAGCCGGATACTCAGCTGGCAAACCGCAGGTTACTTCTCGTTCGTCGCTCTCATTCACGTCGGAGTCGAAGCGGCGGGTGGATACGCCCCTGTTTGGGCAATCGTCGCCTCCTCGGTTATCGCCCTCCCTGCAATACTTTACGTTCAAAACGAGCTCCGCTATTGGAGGGACAAACGGACTGCGGCCGCTCTTGGCGCATGTTTGGCTCCGCGGGTGTCAGGGAAGAAGCCGTTTGGGGTGGATCTGATTGTTGCCATATTGGAGGCACACAAGTCCGGTTACATAGGTGAGCTCTGAATATCCCACTACCTGCTGCTTTAAGGTGTACTAAGACTCTACCTAGGTGATGGAATCGCTAACTGGACGGCTAAATTCGGTCAAACCATCGATATGTGTCACCTGGGATCCTCGTATGTTAGTTCCATGCACTTTGAGAGTTATCTATGAGCTCGACTGACGGATCACAGATTTTCACGATGGAACCACTTTACCTCAAGGTACGAGGCGGGGTCATACGGAATGATTTCACTTCCAACTTAAAACTTCTCAAGATCGTTCTGGCTACGGGCTTCGATGATTATGAGAAGGGTGAAGTGTTTAGGGACGTCTACCGGTCATTGCTCGGTACTGGAGTCTTCAACTCAGACGGTGTGCTTTTAAATTCCTCCCACTCGACTCACGTCTGACACTCCCCCCAGGGGAAATGTGGAAGTAAGTTGGTGGTCCCGGCCGTAGACGGAGCGCACAACTCCATTGACTAACCCCGCTTTAGGTTCCACAGATCTATAACCCGCCCTTTCTTCAGCAGGGAAAGAATCAGCGACTTCGAAATCTTCGACCGTCACGCGGATCTTGTGATCTCCAAAATGAAAGAACGATTCAACAATGGAATCTCTGTGAATGTTCAAGACCTCTTTTCCAGGTACACTATGGACACTGCGACGGAATTCTTATTCGGTCAAGACGTCAAGAGTCTGTCCGGCGAATTGCCGTATCCGTCCACGTACCGAGGGTACACACCCCCGCGTGATCACCCTTCAGACAAGTTCACTTCTGCCTTCAATCGAGCCCAGGAGTACTCTTACCCCCGTGGATTCTTTGCGAAAGCCTGGCGCTTGGTTGAGTTTTGGGAAGATAAGGTTGCGACTCAGATGGAGATAACGAACCAGTTCATCGACCCCCTCATCCACGCGGCTCTGCAGAAGAAGAGAGATGCCAAGGGAGTATACCAGGTGGATAAGGACGGTGGGACCTTGCTTGACCACCTTGTACAACAGACGGACGGTACGAGCAAAGTTACAGGTCATCATCTGACATCGTGCTCAACGGGTACACAGACTTCGACGTCATCAGGGACGAGACCTTGAATATTCTGTTGGCCGGTCGTGATACGGTGGGGTCATCGTTTGTTTGCTTTGACCTGGGCATGCTCAAACGGGCCTGACAGACTGCCGCTTTGACTACATTCATGGTGACGATGCTCGCTGCCCACCCGGATATCCTCGTTCGTCTCAGAAAGGAGGTCCTGGACACTCTCGGATCCAATGGAAAAGTCAACCCCGAAAATTTGAGGGAAATGAAATATCTCCGAGCAGTTTTGAATGGTAAGCGGTTTCTGGCATCCCGACGCCCATCCATGTTAACCTGTCACAGAGACGCTGAGGTTGTACCCAAGTGTGTGCGTATAAATATCTCCCCCACTCTCACGATTAGGCTGAGAAGAGTGCCGCAGCCCGTGGAATGTCAGATGCTCCAAGAAGGACGTTGTCTTGCCAGCCCTTGATGGGGGAAAGCCGATATACGTTCCAGGTGGTACGCAAATTCACTACCTGCCCTGGTTAATGCAGCGAAGAAAAGATCTGTGGGGTCCCGATGGTCAGTTCCTGTTTGCAAAAATCATATTCCTCGTGACTCGTCAGTAATTTCCACCCTCGACAGCGGAAGACTTCGACCCTGACCGGTTCTTGGATGAACGAGTCAAGAAGTACCTTGTCCCAAACCCCTTCATCTTCCTTCCGTTCAATGCCGGACCACGGATTTGTCTCGGACAACAGTTCGCATACAACGAATCGTCTGCGATAATCGTTCGCCTCGTTCAAGCCTTCAAGGAAATATCGTTGGACATGGACTCGAATCCCGAGGCTAAGCCTCCAGTTGCGTGGGCGTTGGGCCCAGGAAGGAGAGCCGTTGAGAAGGTTTGGGTAAAATCTGACATAACGGTGTATGCGAACAGTGGGGTTTGGGTCAAGATGCAGGAGGTTGACCCGGAATAAGAGGTCGTGAAAATGAATGTCGCATTGAATCCGGTGGTGTGTACGAGTATCTGTATAAGTCTTGTTGTTACGGTATCGCATTCAGCATTCGCTTCGCATCCTTTGAAATTTGAACAATCACCACCTCCTTCCGTTTTCCCAAGCTACCGCCCTCGCCGCACTCCGTGGCGTTCCTTTAAACTTTCTGCTCTAGGCACTTGGCATGCGTTGATGTTGAAGGTTCATGTCGGCGAGGCAGGTACAGCGACAGACCGCCGCCCCGGTCGTGATTACCCAGAGCGTTGCAAACCCCTGCTCTAAACGCCAAGGTAGAGATCTCTGACGGTCCCTCCAGCTCACCTTTCCAGCCTGTAAATTTCGAAGGCGGGACCATGGAGAACGGAATTCTCCGAGGCGGTCACGTGGCACGTGCTGCTGGGTCCAAGGTTTCTCCCCCAAGCGTCGAGCTCTGTCTTCCACCAGCCTTCCACAGTGGCCACCGACCTTGAAACCGGAGCCTTGGGAGACTTCCGAGAACGTATCGGGACTCTTCCAGATAGCTTTCCCTCCTCGATCCCACACGAGCCTGCCACACTCCCTCCCTCAACGAACTCCCCCCAGGAGCCAACGGAACTTGGAACAACTTCATGGGACAACTGAGGTCGGTTTTGATCCCGCAGGGAGGGCGGTGTATTCCTTTGATCCAAACGGTATTTTCCCATCGTATCTGTCGATGTAATGACTTGGTTTTCGACTTTCAGTGGTAAACCACACCGCGCCCATCTGCTAGCCCGTCATAGCCGCCCGCTCATTTAGACTAACCCTTCTGCCGCGTGACGTCACCAGCCACGACCACCACCGTCCACAGTTTGCTCGATATCCCGTTTTCCGAAAACCTTTGGAAAAGTGGTATCCACGGCACGTCACCGACACGCGTCTCGCGTGCACGGTCACCCGAAACCATTGGGAAGTCGAAGTGTGGCTACCTGATCCGTAAGGAGGGCGATCTAGATTCCTCCGTCAACCATCGACTGCGGCCGCAATTGCAATTGGAGCCAGTCTTTCGGTGTCCCCCCCCCTCCACACCAGTTCCGCGCTTCGCCTGTTTGCGGTAACCCATGAACAATAAAGGGTCAAAACTTCATGAAACGACGGAAACTTACCTATATCTTGCGTTATAGGTTCACGAGAAATGAAATAGGGTCCACCGATCGTCTGTTTCATGGGAAAGCAGCGAATCGGATAGACTGAGAGGGGAATGCGGTGGTGGTGCGTATAGCTCATTTCCAGTTAGACCCGCGAAAATCATAGGGGGGATTGCTGGTGTAATGAATTCTAATCGAATGTTTTGTCTCCGTTCCTCCAGGAATCCACTCCACCAGTATCGATGCTGGCATTGGAGGAAGGACGCTTCGCT
>Ga0307517_10011325_pt1 | contig 12372 bp, 11 predicted proteins | sample 23_EM_MG_FD_194515 | JGI IMG/M metagenome (GOLD analysis project Ga0307517, IMG submission 194515) | Populus trichocarpa ectomycorrhiza microbial communities from riparian zone in the Pacific Northwest, United States - 23_EM | ecosystem: Host-associated > Plants > Roots > Unclassified | place...
GCACCTTTCTCCAGCACCTCCTTGATCGCCCGGGTTTTTCGAACGTCATTCCCCCTCCTCAAAAGTTTAACAATATCAGGATTTTACCCGTTCCCTAATTCATCGGGGAAGTTCCCGTCACTTAAATGCCTGACGTTGAACGGGAACCGGAACCCCCATGGGTTGTTTCAGATGGGTACTTTGGAGGACGCATGTCCTGGATTGGAGTCGTTGGAAGTTACAGGACTTGGTTTGGCTGGTGGTTTCGTGCTGGAGCTCGAGGACGCGTTGACCGCGAGTGAGGCGTGGGAGCAGGACGACGATCGTGATGGCGATATCATGCCCCCTGCGAAGCTACCACAGGGCGTTCGACGAGTCACCGTGCAAGCAGGTCCGGAGCCTGTGGTAGTGGCGAATTCCTCGGGCCCGCTGCCCGATGTAGCGACGATGAAGGATCGGGTGTTGATGGGGAGACTTCAGGCGCTGAAGTCTAGGAAGGCGACGCGTGTAAATGGGGTGGAAGTTGTGGTCCTGGATCGCTGTTTATCGCCAATTTCAGCGGAGGACGTAAAGAGAGATTGGTTGCTTGCCCTTGCGTAGGGATCACTAGAGGCTCGTTATTTTTATATATTTTTATGTTATGCATAGTATCATATAGAGGTTAGAACATTCACGTCGGTTTAGCAGCTTTTCAAAATTCAAAGTGCAAAAGGGTTTGACAGGTTCATTGCAATGGAGAAGGCTAGATATGGGTTGTTTGGTTCTGATTGTCAACACCTTCCGATCAGTGAACTTCACCGCAAACGTTTCGTGTTTTGTTCGTGCTTGCTCTGTTTTTGCATCCACGATGCCAAAGGCGACGCGGAAACGCGTTCCCAAAGGCTCTTCCACCATAAAACGCATTGACAAGTCCAAACTCACAGCGCCTAACGCCAAAGGCACCGATAACTCAACGACTTCGGAAAGCGATGCACTCGAACTGAAGCCGAAAGAATTGGTAACCTCACCGAAATAAGCTGGACGCATGGCTAAAGTTCCTGTCTACCCATTATAGCCCGCATCTGCTCTTCCCGGTTTTCAAAGTCTTCATCAAGTTCATTTCGACGAACTTACGCGTATCTGGGATGGGGACCGGCGTATCCCATCTGCGTCTTCGCGAAAGGCATGGGCGGCAGCGCGCAATCTTAACCCTGTCAACGTAAACCGATGGTGGTATAGGAGGCGATATTATGCGAAGAAGCTGCGGATCAAAATTCCGAAGGATACTTATGAGTTGGAGGTTGGTGAGCCTCCGATGGTGCCGGTGAAGGAGGAGGTGAAGGAAGAGGAATTGCCTACTGGGTCTCTGTTCGCGAATTCTGACGGGACCCTGGTCGACGTTCGTCATCCTTCTGACGGTACGGTATTCAACGCTGGCCTGTCACTCCTGGCGCCGGATGGCTTAGGCGACAAAAACCGCGCATATATGCAGGTTTCGTCGCCACCGAGACGTAAATGTCGCATGGACTACACTCCTCTGCCTCCAAGTTCGCCACCTAGTCGGTCCCCTGCTTCGACTCGTCCCTCGTCTCCTCAAGCTTCTGAAACCCCGACGTTATGGTACGAGGGAGACGTCTATGAAGCTCCAGGTAATTCGGCAATTTGAACTCCACCTTGGTGTTCCTGTGCCTAATGCTTCTAGATATCTCGTCGATGGACTATTCTTTCTCTGCATTGGATAACGCTGACCTTGCTGACTATCTTGGAATCGAAGCTACGATGGTTTCTCCGTGCGCCTCCACCCCAATACTCTGCTTTTCTGGATGTGCAGATTCTGGCAATAGTACGAACTCAGTATCCGCCATGGATGCCTCGTGGTGTATTTGTGGCTTTCGGTTTGCTTTTGACGGATCTCTGCTCGGACTATGTTCTGTCTGTGTTCGTGAATTTTCTTGCTTCACTAGTTACTGAAGGTTTATGGATTCTGATCGTCACTTGCTCGAATATCGTTTGATACACCTCCTCCAAGAGCCAGCTCCTGTTTTACGTTTCGTCCTTGACAATCTCTAATTCATTGTAGCGGACAAATGATACGGCCTCTGTTTTGCGGAGGCAACTGTTAGTAGTATTCGAACAGCTTCGGCCGCTCAGAGCATTGTTCGACGACTCTTCACCGCACGAGCAGTTTCGTGGTTCTAGCGGTTTTCAAAGCATCATGATGGCGAAATGTTTTATACATTGACATGCACGTCAAGTTCTAAAAAGGCTACTGAACACCTGTAAGTCCATTACATTAAGACAGCGGAGCAGTTACATTATGATAGTTTGCTTATCATGAAGGTCCGGTTTTGCCTGTTCCCTGGCCGGGTCTGCTCAAATTGGGGATAAACAGCGACCAAGGATGACTCAGCCTACGAGTATGGTATATGAAACGTAAGGCGCCTCAGTTCCTACTCTCACAGCGACTTACCCTTCCCAGATTTTCTCTCCAAATATAACATGCCCGTAAATCAGGATATTGCCGAAGGCGCTCCCTTGGGTCCAGCGAGTTTTCTCCAGGCTGAGCATACTGCAAAGGCACTACGGGGTCCTCTCGGTGAGCGTATTCTTTGATTTTAACCAGTATAAATTACTTAATTATCCAAAAGAAATCCGCGGGGACCCAGCCATAACCAAAGAAGTTGTCGAGAGTGCAGAATTGCGTGCCACCACGACTCGAAACACACGTATGTTGCTTGATTCAGATGTTGGCTTTATCTATCTGAACTGGAGTATATTTTATTAGATGCAACCCTGGAATTTGCACCCGCAAATCTGCTTCAGAAGCTTCAAGGGATCAGCGACCGTCTCCAATTGCTTACCGACCAATTTGCCGACGGCCTTCCAGACCTCCGCAAAGAAATTCGCATTGGGAGGGCAGAATCAAGCAATGTTTCAATCTGCATAAAAAACCGCTCCTATATACCAGCTGAACCTACTCCGTTGAGAAAAGAAGTGCGTAAATTATTAAATTCGGCGCTCTTTTCGGATTAGCCTATGGTACATGCAGATCCCTGGGTCTGGTCTTGCACGTGCTCGGGCGCTCTGTCTAAATCTCGACCAAGACATAAGAGCAGCGCTTGACGCATTTGCGGCCAACCAACCTCCCGCTGAGATCGGAACACTCCCCAGCTTTTTCAATGGCGACATCGACGCCTTGGAGCATCTGGATATCCTCAAACTCGTCTATTTTTATAATCACACAATGGGTGTGGAGGCTCGACACGATCTTGCAGAACGCAAAGGGGCCGTACGAGAATTTTTTTTCTCCTTGAGAGATATGGTGTCTTGTTGATGCATGATGCCTGTTGTACACCGCATTCTGTCTCGTGATCATACACTACCGTACTGTATGTGTCAACCTCAAACGCCTTTTCCCCCGTGATCCTTAAGTCCTTCGATAGTGTGTTTTTTTGCGATGAGTTTCAGTGAAGGTAGGTGATTAGAGGAATGAGCTCGAGAAATCCGCACCAAACGACACTCCGACGATCAACACATGCCATCAAATCCCAGGATCTCGAATATTGTCGAAGCGCTTCGAATTAATAGTGGCTGAAAGAGAGCGGACATTTCAATATTCCAAGAGGCAACGAGCGTCGTTCCAAGCTTTCCAAGCCTGCCGTGGTATTGATCACCGGAAAAAGTACACTTGGTGAATACCAGTAAATATTCCGAACAATGAAGACCATAAGGAGAGTAGAATGCACAAGCGAATTGGTATTTGGGGTATATGGTTTCGAAATCATATCTAAGAAAATTGTACGGAAAGGGTGTGTATGTGTGACGAATGGTGTGGTGCATCGCCACCGAATTCGAAAACGATGATCATAAGATAACCTGTACACGAGGTATTACACGACTTAGCTATAGTATAATTTGGGTTAAATATCGTATCATGTATGTCCGTGGATATGTGCGGGTATGGCAGGGGATGCCTGTTTTTAAGTGATGCTCTGTGAATCCGGGCTCATGGGAATGGCCATTTCGACGTCGGCGGACATAGCGAATGCCTCGTAGAAGTAGATAACACCGAATAATAGGAACAAAATCGAACCTCCGAATGTCACTGAAAAGAAGCAAAAAAAGAGTAAGGACAAACGAAAATGAGGTTGGGGCAAGTGTGGGCATACCGTGCTTGACAGATATTTTTGTCGACACATAACGTCCCCCGATTACAGCCAGCGCCGTACAGCATGCGTGCCCAGTGATAGTTCCGAGGGTTACGAGGTAGACGTTCTACAATGAAGGAACAGGGTATCCGTAAGTTCCTCCTCATGACGGCGTCGACCACTAATGGAAAGTACTCACATGAGCTGCACCCAGTGCAATGGTAGCAATCTGACTTCTATCCCCCCATTCACCCAGGAAGGTGAGGATGAACGCCTGCACGAATACAGGCCCAAGGAACAGACTGCAGAAGTTGCGCGCACCCTCCGCCCAACCCGTTTTCGATGTCGCGCGAGGACTCGCTGCACGAGGTTCGTGCTGGGGGCTTTTCAACACGCGGCCACCTTCTTCCATTTCTTCTAGCGGGATAATGTGTCCGTTTAGCGCGGCACTCGGCATTCCAGTACCGTCATGCACCGCATCGTCATCCTCGATCTCCTCCTCTGCTTCCCGCATCTCCTCTTGAATTTTCTCGTTTCCACCTTTCATTGCCCGCGCCTCCGAGAACATTTTTGCACCAAAGATGATGAAAAGGGCCGCGGCCGCAAATTGGGTCCAACTGCGTGGTATTAAGGTGGGTAGGAGGTGACCCATAGCTGCAGAGAGGATGGACATGACGACGAGGGAGCCGAACGCCCCAGCGAAGACGAGCAGCCGGGGGTGTCGCATAGCCAGTATGGCGGCAATTAGAAAAGTTTTGTCTCCTATTTCCGAGAAAATAATCATCATGAAAGACTGCGCCAGCGCTTGGATGCTGCCTTCCGAATGATCTATTTCGGTTTCCATCGTTGTTCTTATGAAAAATTCAGCTAGCGTACGAAATAAATGAAGGAGGAGGGGATACCTTCGTGTGTCGTGTTGCGTACTGACTGGAACAGAACAACGGTGGCAGTGGTGGCGGTGCCAAGATGCCAAACGAAAGTGCGGTTCCACGTGATCAACTGCGGAGTTCTTAACCAGTTACAACTTACCCGACAATTACCCGAGCGGTTATATATCATTGGGGATCGGAATTGTCGTGGTGGGGGGGGGGTTTGAATTCGTTGATGCAGGGCTTTGTGGTGCCGTGGTCATCATGGGCGATGGGGAGCGGGAGAGCAAACAGGGGTTGACCCTGCGACTAATATCGGGTTTCCCGGCGCAGTAGTCGTCGATATCGAGCGGGAGAGAGGCACTGTAACTCGGGTGCTATATCGATGGTTGAAAACGTGTGGCACAAGCCGAGAGAGAAATACCGAATGGTTCGCATCCATCTGCGCTTCGACTGCTTATAAGAGTAATTATAAAGGTGGTAAGCAGTAATGATAGCCCAGCCTGGCGTCCACCAATCCACTGAGTCATAAATAAAAAAGGTCTGACTTACTCCGAGTCCGACATGTCGCAAAGGAAAGTCAGACGAATGGTTTATTTCAGAGTGATCCTTAGCGCTCATTGTATTACTACTACTGTATTATTACGACCGATCGTTCACGGGTATGACATATGACGACAATTGTTCACTGGGATAGATGTTCGCGTCTACCAGTGATCAAGGAGAGGGAATCAAAAAATGGTAATTAATAAACTGCAGAGAACAGCGCACCATCCCAGGAAAAATTCTTCACATGAGCCATGAACCAATCTTTGTCCTTGGCCGACAACGGGGTGCCGTACCCGCTGACCTCCAAGGAGTCGAGGCGCGTTTTGTTCTTGCCGGCCATTCGAGAGTGTTTCTGCCAACTCAACCCACGTGTAGCTACCATGTCCTGCAGCGCTTGGATGGTAAAGCCGTGGCAATCAGTGAGCTTCAGATACTTCAAATTTATGGAAAAAAATGGATCTTTGCTCCGAGGATCGACCCTAGAGAGGATTTCGAGTTCGGAGTCAGTGAAACCAGGGCAGTTGATGAGATGCAATTCAGAACTAAGGAATTCGTCTTGGTCAAATGGGTAACTGGCGGTGAGGTGGGACTGATCATATCCCTCGAGAACTAGTCTTGCATATTTCCAGTATTCAACTTTGATAGGAATGTCACGAGAGGAGGCACCGCACATTAGATGGAGCTCCATGGGTGCAGGATAGTCGAGATCATCACGCCTGTTTAGAAATATGGATTGTGTAAGATCTTCGAGGAACCTTGGGTCGACGTCCTCAAATGATAGGTACTGCAAATTCGTATTAATGAGATCGCGCATAAACAAGGTGAATGCCTGGCACAACACATTGCTTGGGGCAAAATTGATGTCTCGGAATCTCAGGTACTTCAGACAGAACAATTCTCCTGGAGGTTTAGTGGTCACCATGGAACACAATGCCTCTAGCACCAAGCGTATTTCCGGGATTCCCAGAGCATTGTAAGTGCCTACGTGGGAGAGGTGAGAAATGGTCAACGATTGCAACGTGGTGTGCCGCCTCAGCCAGGCGATATTTCTCCTAAATGTATACAGATCGAGAGCCATCAAGGCTATATGGGGGGCTATATGGGAGGTTATACGGGAGTCTTCCATTGCGAAGCTGTAATCATATGGTTCATGAGAGACCACATCGGAGTCGGAGTCGTCGATGTCGCACAGATACTCAAAGCTAACAATGGAGGATGTCATCAAGTTATTGGATGGTAGCGATGAACTCGCGTGGACGTCAATGAAGATGCTCCTAAAACATGACATGTAGGGTGCCAGGAGGTCCATGAGATTCTTGACCCGCTCTTTTTCAGACACATCATCAGGATTTTCCTTGAAACGGCGGATGATAGCGACATCGAATTGATGGCAATGGGAGTTTCGATAGTTATGGTATGGGTCAGGGTCAGGCTGACCCAAGAGGTATCGCAGGAGTGTTCTCGCATCGTCTATGTGGGTGGGCGTTTTTGAGTCGACGTTAAAGACCACTCGAGGGAGTCTAGTCCAATATTTCCGGTGCCTAAGCAATATCGCATTCCACACAGGATCCACTGCGGCCACGTTGTAGGGAAAAATTCGAAGGGAGTCGGAAAGCCAACGACCGTCCCAGTCATACCCATTAACAGGCAGTGGGCACCCTAAGTGGCAAAAGTTGAATATAATTTCAAGGAGTTCTACTGGCAGCGACATCAGGCAAGGTGAACGTTGCAGATAGAGGGGCTTGTTTCAGATTATTTGGTCCGAATCGTTGTGTTCGTCTCAGTGGGTAAGTCTCGGCAACACCTTTTAATACTTCCGGAATGTACTGCATCGAATGGGTGGTAAATATCCCAACATTGAGGACATTGGGGCGCCGTTGCATGGGAGCATCCCAATTGAACGGAATAGTCTAGATATAGCCGAAATCAAGGGAAAACATCGTTTTTTTTTGACTACTTTTAGCTCGTTTGGAACCACGTTCATGTGCCCGAATGATATATGACAACTTGCAACTTTGGTTCAATGCATCAGGCATTGCGTAATGCCGTCCACTGTAATGATTCCAAATTTTTGCAAGTCGACCAGGCCCTCAGACGTGGACTCGCATTTCAAGGGGGGCGCCTTCATCGGACGTCTGAGTATAATCAGTCTGATCACGAAAATGGCTGACCCACGGTAGGCCAGCAGTGTATACGAACATCGACACTGAACACACTCAGGCACATGACGATGTGTTGCTGATCTCCCATCAAAATGCATGCCGGACGTTGCCACTCAGCTAATTTTGATACTCCGAAGAATTTGCCGGATAGTAGGTGCCGCTAAGGTCTAGCACTAGGACGCAGGTTAGCGTTAGGGTTAGGGATTTCTATGTCTTTTCGCGCGGGAGCGCGCTCTTAGGTTGGCAGTTAGGTGGTTAAAACTCTGGTTGCCGGGGGACATCCGAGGTACAGTGTGTCGCATCTCCTGAATTCCCCATTTGGGGAGCGTGTTGCTCTACGTATATCCTCGTAGGCCAGCGGGCATCCGGTGAACAGGAGTAGTTTCACGGTGTTTCAGTGCCGAGCAGATGCCTTCGAGAAGCAAGTTGAACAGGGTGATAATAGCAATCACTGTCCTATTTCGACCACTTTTTTGACCATCATTTCATCCATTTTAGGCTCTCCTGGACCCTGAGCGAGGCAATGGGGACGCCCTTTCAGGATTCTTGATAATAATTTATGAACCGAGCACCGTGTTGGTGCGTATGTGAACTTAGGTGGGGTGAATCTCAGAAAGAACAGGGAGATACGACCACTTGCCTGTAACTTCTTGAAAAAGGTAACCAACAAATTTATTGACTGTCGGCAAATTTGCAATAATAGGATTTCAGAAGATTCGAGAGCACCAGGCAGAAGATAGGGAATTTATGAGAGGTAACCGTGTGCGAAAACCATAACCAGCGTTGAAGACCAGCGAATACGGCGTTGGTGGGTAAGTATCGGTTAGGTAATGGAAAAGGACAGTTGTAACCTCACTCACGAAAACTCTTTTTTTCAAAGACCACGGACGAAAATCCTAAGGACCGAGGGAGTCACCGCCATCGCACTTCCGATCCATGCTGTCGTCTAGGTTCGAGCATGAATCCAACCAGTCACGCGTCGGTAGGAGGGTCGTTACACGATTGTGGAAACTTTGTGTGTCGAGGAGTGCTACTGGTAGATAAGTAGATAAGGGGTACGCTCGTCGCCGTGAGGACGTGTACGCACCTGATGACGTGAGAAACTCGCCTCCCGCATATCCCACTAGTCATATGTATGCCAAGTCTGGAGTCGTGGTTTGTGATGTCATTCGCTAGTCAGTACCTGCCTCCGATAGATTGCAGATCCTCACGACACCATGCGGCCTCGCGGTGAGTACACATACGAGCAGCGGGTGCCAACCAGAAGAAAAGAAACGAAACGCCTCCCAACCAACATTTCGCCACGTCACGACGGATCGCTGTATTACAGGGGAAACATTTATAAGCGACCGAAGAAGACAAAATGGCTGGCCAAGTAAGAGCTAGTTCGTTCTCGAACATCAGCTCCGCTTAGACTCCTCCGGCAATGGAGAGTACGATTCCTAGCCAAGGGCATGGCTTTGGATATAAATGTTTCCCCGAATCGAGAGGTTGATCGGGTTATAGCTTTGCAGCAGCGGGGAGGAAAGGGAAGCGATGTGATGATTCTCCCAGCTATGTCTTCTCCTCTGGTGCATCACAACTGCGTCGCTTCTAGACGCGGTACCCAGTTGCGGCGAAGAAAGGGACATTCTCTCCAAACTCGACATTCGTGCCTTGAGCGCTGGCAGTTTCGGAAGAACCAGTTCATTCGCCTTTCGTGGATCTGTCCCGACTGCATCGTTGTATTCGAACGACGACATAGGTTGGACTTCGTCTCCAACCCTCCTTTCCGACTACCATTTTGAAGGAGCGACTGCCTTATACACCAGCTCCGAGCCACCCACGCGTGGGCTCGGATTTTCCTGGTGCCAATCATTTAGGCAGTGAGATCTGTCGCCGAACCAGGAGGGCTGGGTGAGTCCTCGAGACAAGGGCGAAAACAGGTAAGATAAAAGTAGGATGACGATGGATCGATGGATGAGAGACAAAGAATGGAAGAGGAAGAACACACCGAAAGAACAAGAAAAAGCGTGTGGTGTGGTCGATGTCAAGAGGTGTCAGATCGGTGGATGTTGGACGTGTGATGTGGCCACGCGAGCATGACAAACCGGCGATGCCCGTTGGTTAGTTTGACCGTTGACTCGGGGTGACACTGCGTTCAGAAACCCGAAACGAGAATGTTAGAAACAGGAGCGAACTCGGATGTTCTGGTGTTAGGGGATGCATTCATCGCAGAGGGCGTCGCATCACGATATTGCATAGAAGTTGTTGGCTACTTTCTCGGTACTGGGTTTGGAGGAAATGTTGTCGGATTGTCGGGGGTCGCGTTCCAGGCGTCTTTCCCAGCTTGATAGTACGGGGCGAGAGTTCTGGCGTGGTGTCGCCGCTGCAGTACATTCATGGCTCCTTGGCCGACAGCATAGTAGTGGGTCAATTTTTGAGTGGTAACACTGGAGACGGCAGATCTGCAGGGCACGACAAGGAGCGATTTGATTGCGGGTGACGACGGAAGACTGCTATCTACAAGATCACGTGTAGGAATGAATCTAATCTACTGGGCTCAGGCCACGGTTCTAACACGTTCGAAATTGGGTATGTTGAAGACAGGTTGGAGAGTAATGATAGAGGTGGTCGCGTGCAGAGCGCCAGGGTGGCACTGAAGTAAAGTGAACAGTGGGGGACATATTCTCGTTCATGGTTGCGTTCAGGTGAATTTGCTATTCGAAGGGTACACGGGATGTAATAACTGGAACGAATTCAACTCCGCCTTTGCTCCAGCAGTTCAATCTCTAACAAATTCCAACAGCGATAAAATCCGTGGTTTTGCGATCGACAAACCAAACTGGTGCAGGAGCACCTATTAACCGCCAACTTCACATACTATTACTGACTTAGTATATCCCCTTCCAATACTCCTTGTCTCCAACGCCAACTTCCAAGTCTGCGATCCATCCACGACATCTCCCGACACTCCATATTTTCCCTAGCGCGATGAGCATTAGAGTCACCTATACATCTCTCGCATATACGCACCACATCCTTTACAACAACGACGACAAGAAACGACGACAAGAATAGTTCGTACAGCACTTTTAATATAGTCCGTATATCCGTGACTGAGTATTACCCTATGTGATCTAGGGTCTGATTTCTACAATCGAGAGATATAATAGCATTTCTCAAAGGATTCATAAATGGAAGACGGGTCAAGGAAGGGCGAAGATGATCGGCGATACCTTCTGGGTAGTTTCTGGGTAGTTGAGCACGGCTGGTCAGGTCTGCGTTGACGAGGGGGGTGGGGATTTGGCATTGACATTTTACCCCAATCCTCCATCCTCATATTTATCGAATAGGTGCGGTGACACCTTCCATCGAGTACCCCGCTGGCGTAAGAAGAATTGCAATATTGACCCCGCCATATCCCGCCGAGACTACCAAGAATTGGAGAAGCCCACATGGACATGTTCGACGCTTGTTAACAACTGCATTCCACTACGTCATCTCCAACAACTTCCTGCAGAAGTGGCCAAGGAGCTTTATGATGGGGATGGAGATGGGTAACCTGATGATCGTGTTTGTGGGATCATGGCGGTAGAGAGTGGAGCTGGGTTGGTGCGAGGTGAGTATCATGTGCGTTTCGGAATATCAAATACTAACTGACACTTCTGCAGTTGGTGCAGAAACGGGTCTTTTCCCGCACAGAAATATTTAATCTACATCCCTACACCAATATCTGAAGGAATTAACATTTGATCTTACACTCGCCGCCGCCTGCGGAATCATGAGCGTCTACGCCGGAGTCATGGGTGTAATTGCCCCGTCGTTGATTGGGAGGCAAAGGCACCATGACATTCCTTTCATTTTATGGAATTATTCAGACGATAATTGATCTGCTTTACATTAATTTTACTTACGAGGCGACTAGGGGCGAAAGGTTTAGGGTTTCCTTGCTCTTAGTCATTACCGAGTGCTACTAAACCTTGCAATTACATCGGAGTCTTCTGTTTTACGCGGTCGTTCAGTCGATGCATTAAAATTATATACCTGACCTTTCAGCCACTCAGATTTTTAATCCTGGAGCGCCGTGCGAGGCGAGTTCTTTGTGACAGACTCAGTTTAACTAAGGAAAGCCTTTTTCCTCTGGATTTCCGTCTTATGATTAAAATGGGGCCGCATCAGGTTGTCAGACCCGGCACTGAACTATTTGCCTTATCATTCCTGTTATCGTCCAGATCCTCATCCATATTAGTTGTAATGACTGCTCTCCTACGTTTTCTGTCTTGTACAGTATACTATCTCTCCCAGAGTCTCTAGCCGTTGCCGCTGTACTATGACTATGTTTTCTCTCCCTGTGTAATCCTGGAGAATAACAGCTCGAACAATTTCATGATCATTCGGGACTCGGGGAACATGTTACGGTGAGCCTGGAGAACTTGGTTATTCCATGATGAGGCATGGAATTCACGATGCCATTCAGCGTACGCAAAAAGTAAAAATGCACTTGAACCTCAGGGTAGGAATGACAGCCGATGCTTGTTCGGGTCCGTTTTCTAGGAGACTCAGGGGGAGTCCTCTGCGGCTGGCTTCTAGCGTCTTTGCAAGGGGGTGCCGGCCCGAGAATCCCGGACGGGGTCCCGGTTAGTTAGTCCGGCCATTGGCCGTGAAAAAAATTTTGGGGGCCCCACAATTTTGGTGAAAAATTGA
>Ga0307517_10011326_pt1 | contig 12372 bp, 16 predicted proteins | sample 23_EM_MG_FD_194515 | JGI IMG/M metagenome (GOLD analysis project Ga0307517, IMG submission 194515) | Populus trichocarpa ectomycorrhiza microbial communities from riparian zone in the Pacific Northwest, United States - 23_EM | ecosystem: Host-associated > Plants > Roots > Unclassified | place...
GTCCTTGTCGGCCATCGGGTTGGCGGGGTCGTAGCGTTTGGTGGGCTCTTCGCCGGCCTTGACGACGCTTTCGACGTCGACCGTCGACATGCCCGACGCCTTGTCGAAGCTGGTGCGGAACACCGGCTTGATCGAACGATAGGCCGTGTCCGCCGAGCTCGCGACCGACCCGGCATTGGCCAGGTTGGAGGCTGTTGTATTCAGGCGCACGAGCTGCGCGCTCATCGCGCGGCCCGAGACCTGGAAGATCGTGAGCGGTCCACTGCCCATGATTATTCGCCCCTCAGCGCGCGGGTGATCTGGCCGATCCGCCCGTTCAGGAAAGACAAGGTCGTCTGGTACTGGACGGCGTTCTCGGCGAACGCGGTCTGCTCGGTCGACAGGTCGACGGTGTTGCCGTCGAGGCTGGGCTGCAGCGGCACGCGATACTTTGTTGCCCCCGCGAGGCCGGTGTCGGTCAGGCCATCGGGGCCGGTCGCCGACGACAGCGCCTGCTGGAAGTCGATGTCGCGCGCCTTGAACCCGGGGGTCGAGGCGTTCGCGATATTGGAGGCAAGCACGCCCATGCGCTGACCGCGCACTTCCAGCGCCGCCCCATGTATCCCGAACAGAGTGTTGTCGGCCATTGCCGTCACCTCGCGTGAAATCCTGCGCGATAGGTCAGCAAGGGGCGTGCCAATTTTCCGGCACAGGCGGATTTGCCGGTTTTCGCTCAGGGAATCCGGCAGGAGCGGCAAAGCTTTGCCGGTTGCGGCAAAGGGGATTGCCGGTTTGCCGCTTGCTGCTCCCCTCCCTGGCCAGGGAGGGGCTGGGGGTGGGTCGAGCGCGGGACGGCTCGAGTGGAGGGAGTTTTCCCTTGCGGCAGCGGCGCCAGCTCGCTTCGCTCGCACCCACCCCCGACCCCTCCCTTGCAGGGAGGGGAGTCTGATGGGGCGAACTGGCACCATGCTTGCACAGAAGTCGCGCATATGACGACGGACCCAATCACGCTCGGCGCTTTCCTCGATCCCGCTGCGATCGGCATCGTGGCCGGCGGCACCATGCTCGCGACCCTGTTGCGAACATCGTTCGGCGATGCCGGCCGCGGCGTTGCCGCGCTCGGCACGCTGGCGCGCAAGCCGTTCGACGCGACGCCCCTGGTCGACCAGGTCGCCGCGCTCGGCCGGATCGCGCGCCGCCATGGCATGCACGCGCTCGATCGCTCGGTGATCGCCGACCGCGATGTCGCCGCCGCGGTCGCCGAGATCGTCGACGGCGCGACACCTGATGAAATCACGCGTCAGCTCGACGAACGCCGCCGCGCGCGCATCCTGCGCCACGCCGCCGCCGCCGACATGTGGGCGGGCGCCGCCGAGATCGCGCCCGCGATGGGCATGGTCGGCACCCTGGTCGGGTTGGTGAAGATGTTCTGGGCGATGACCGATCCCGCCGCGATCGGCGCGGGCATGGCGGTCGCGTTGCTCGCGACGCTTTATGGCGCGCTGATCGCCAATCTGATCGCGATGCCGATCGCGGTGCGCCTGCGCCGCCGCGCGCGCGCCGAGGCGGAAGAGCGAACGCGGCTCGTTGCACCGCTCGCCGCGCTCGCCGAAAAGGGGCGCGTCAAGACGCCCACCAGCTTTACGCCGGCCTCGGTATGACCGAGACCGACCTGCTCGATCCGCCGCCCGCGCGCCCGCTGTGGCTGTGGACGCTCGCCGACCTCGCCTTGCTGCTGGTCGGCTTCTTCGTTCTGGTCCAGGCGACCGACCGTCAGGCGCTCGCCAAGGGATTGCGTGAGGGGTTCGGTGGCAAGCCGGCGACAACCGCCGCTATGTCCACGCCCGCCGACCCAATTCCGCTCGCCTCCGCCGCCGCGGGATTCGCTCCCGGCTCGGCCAGGATCGTCATCACCGACGGCCTGCTCGACTTCGCGATGGAAAGCCTGCGCGATCCGCGCGTGACTTTGCGCATCGCGGGCAGCGCCGAAGGGACGCACGCCGATAGCGACCCGACCACGGGCAGCGCCCAGATCCTCGCCAGCGATCGCGCCCGCGCGACCGCCAGCTGGCTGATCGCGCACGGCGTTTCGGCCGACCGCATCATGATCTCGACGCCGGGAACCGGCCGCCGCATCGCGCTGGTTACGATGAGCTTTACCGGCGCTCCCGACAGGAAACAGCCATGATCCGTCCTATAGTAGCGACCATCCTGATCGCCGCCGCCACGCCCGCGGCCGCGCAGAATTTTCAGAGCACCATTATGATCGACAAGGCGGTGGCAGGCTTTGCCGGCCACCCGATCGGCGAGACCGGCGGCGCGCGGACCGCGGTCGACACGCGGTTGAAACTGGCGACGTGCCCGATGGTGTCGCTCAACTGGCGCACCGACAGCCACGATTCGGTGGTGGTGACCTGCTCCGATCCGCAATGGCGCATCTTCGTGCCGATGCTGATGCCGGCCAGCGCGCCGCCCGTCACGACGGCTGCGGCACCCGTGGCCGCGGCCAAGGCGGCGATCGTCATCAAGCGCGGCGATCCGGTGATGGTGGTCGCGGGCGAGGGAAGCTTTTCGGTGACGCGCGACGGTATCGCGACGACCGATGCCGCGGCAGGCGCGCGCGTGCTGATCCGCGTCCAGGAGGGCAAGCCGCCGATCCAGGCGATCGCGGTCGAGCCGGGCAAAGCCATGATTCCGGGCGCCGAATAATTTTTTCTAAACAATTTTGGCAGGCAGCCGTTCGATGATCCAGACAAGCTTCGATAGGCTGAACAATGGTGGACTCGATCGGACCGAAGGGCTCAACGCCCAATGCCCGTATCGCTCCGGTGCTCGGAGCGGCGGCGGCCGCGAAGATCGCGTCGGCCATCGCCACGCCCGAGCAACAGATGCAGGCGTCGCACCCGGTGGGTCAGCTGGCGCAGGAACTCGCCGCCAAGCCGCCGGTGGACGCGACCCGCGTCGACCGGTTCCGCAAGGCGATCGCCGACGGCAGCTTTCAGCCCGACCCGCAGAAGGTCGCGGACAAGTTGCTGTCGCTCAAGGGAGAGTGGGTTGATGACGCGGCGTGATGGCCTGATCAAGGTAATCGACCTGCTTCACGCCGAGATCGCGGCGATGAAGACCAACGACGTCGTCGCCCTCGACAAGGCGACCAGCGCGAAGCTGGTCGCGCTCAACGAGCTGGCCGCGATCGACGGCGGCATGCTGGAACCCGGCGTGCGCGAGCTCGCCGAAGAGGCGCAGCGGCTGAACGAGACCGCGCGGATCTATTGCAACCTGCTGGCGGCAAATGTCCGTCGCCGCCTGCAAATTCTTGCCGGTGACGCTGCCGGTGGATATCGCGCCAACGGGCACCTCGCGGCGTACGCGTGATTTTTTACGCGGCCGGGACGCTGCGGAATTCCAACGTAAACTGACGGTCTTCCATTCCTCTCCCGCCTGCGGGAGGGGAGTTTATCGCTCTCCATTAACTAAAACTGGCACGCCCCTTGCTGAGGGACCTCCGAACAGAGGTAACCAGCCAAGGCACTATGGGCGGCGTCGTAGCACTTACAGGAAATGTCGACCGCGTCAGGACGGCGATCGCGAATGCGAGTCGCTCGACCGGCATGGATTTCGACTATCTGCTCGGCCAGGCTCAGCTCGAAAGCGGGCTGAACCCGGCGGCGCGCGCTGGCACCTCGTCGGCGACCGGCCTCTATCAATTCATCGACCAGTCGTGGCTGGGCATCATCAAGCAGCATGGGACCGAGAACGGCCTGGGCTGGGCGTCGAACGCGATCACCCGCTCGGGCAATCGCTGGGTGGTCAACGATCCGCAGATGAAGAGCGCGATCCTCGGCCTGCGCAACAATCCTGAAGTCTCCGCGACGATGGCGGCCAATTTCGCGGCGGACAACCAGGCGTCGCTCGAAAGCTCGCTCGGCCGTGGTGCCACCGGCACCGACCTTTACATGGCGCACTTCCTGGGGCTGGGCGGCGCCAAGTCGTTCCTCCAGACGATGCAGAGCAATCCCGGCGCGTCGGGCGCGGCGATGTTCCCAGCCGCGGCGCGTGCCAACCGCTCGATCTTCTACGACGCCAGCGGCAACGCCCGCAGCCTGGGCGACATCTATCAGCGCTTCGCCGCCAAGCTCGACAAGGGCGCGGCCAAGGTCGGCGCGACCAGCCTGGCCTCCGACGCGCTCGACGGATCGGGCGCGACCGCGTTCGCCAAGGCCTATGGCACCAGCGCGTTCGAGACCGCCAAAGCCAATTTCGCCTCGCTCGCCTCGGTCACCGGCCTGGGCGATGCGCAGGTCATCACCGGATCGGCTGACACCAGCGGCGGCGCCGCGGCCTGGGCCAAGGCGGCGCTGATGCGCGTCAACGGCACCCAGTCGGCGGCCAACCCCGCCAATGCCGCGACGCCGGCGAATTCCGCCAGCGCGGTCAATCTTCTGCGGCCGACGCCCGACAATGCGCGGCTGGCCTATCTGATGCTTGCGAGCCTGGGAGCGTAGCGCGTGCCGCCTTTCGTGAAGACTCTGTTCCTCGGCAACGTCCGCAACGCCGCGCTTCCGGGCGCGATCCTGTTGCTCGTCATGCTGATGGTGGTGCCGATCCCGGCCGCCATGCTCGACGTGTTCTTCGTCACCAACATCGCGATCAGTCTCGCGGTGCTGATGGTCGCATTGAACGCGCAGAAGCCGCTCGATTTCTCCGCTTTTCCGACCGTGCTGCTGTTCGCCACGCTGTTCCGGCTCGGCCTCAACGTCGCCTCGACCCGCGTCGTGCTGGTCCATGGCCATGAAGGCGAGAGTGCTGCCGGCCATGTCATCGAGGCGTTCGGCTCGTTCCTGATCGGCGGCGATTATGTCGTCGGCATCTTCGTCTTCTCGATCCTGGTGATCATCAATCTGATCGTCGTTACCAAGGGCGCCGGCCGCGTGTCCGAAGTGTCGGCGCGCTTCACGCTCGACGCTTTGCCCGGCAAGCAGATGGCGATCGACGCCGACCTCAATGCCGGCCTGATCACGCCCGACGAAGCCAAAGCGCGGCGCATCGAAGTGTCGACCGAGGCCGATTTCTACGGATCGATGGACGGTTCGTCCAAGTTCGTGAAGGGCGACGCGGTCGCCGGCTTGCTGATCCTGTTCGCCAATATCATCGGCGGCCTGATCCTGGGCCCCGTCAGCCACGGCATGACGATCGGCGCCGCCGCGCACAATTACATCCTGCTGGCGATCGGCGACGCACTGGTTGCGCAGTTGCCCAGCCTGATGCTGTCGATCGCCGCCGCCGCGATCGTCACCCGCGTCACCTCGAGCCAGGATCTTGCCGGCCAGATCGGCAGCCAGTTCGGATCGGCGCGCACCTGGACCCCGGTCGCCGGCATCCTCGGCCTGCTCGGCATTCTGCCCGGCATGCCGCATTTGGTGCTGCTGTCGGCCGCCGCGATTTCCGGGTTCGCCGCGTGGAAGCTGCGCCAGATCGCGCATCGCCCGCCGCCGCCCGCCCCCGCCGCACCCGCCCCCGATCTGTCGAAGATCGGCTGGGACGAAGTCAGCGACGGCATGCAGATCCATCTCGACATCGGCTATGGCCTGGTGCCGCTGGTCGACGAGCGCCGCGGCGCGCCGCTGATGGGCCGCATCACCGGCGTCCGCCGTCAGCTCAGCAAGGATTTGGGCTTCATCATTCCGCAGGTTCGTGTCCGCGACGACATCAACCTCGCGCCGTACACCTATCGCATCATCGTCGGCGGTGTCGTCATCGCCGAGGACCAGGCATCAGCCGATGAGATGCTCGCGCTCGATACCGGCCAGGGCGTCGGCGAATTGCGCGGCAAGAAGGCCAAGGACCCGACCTTCGGGCTCGACGCGACCTGGATCCAGCCGGGCGATGCCGATGCCGCGACCGGCCAGGGCTATCTGGTGGTCGACGCCGGCACCGTGGTCGCGACCCACCTCAACCATCAGCTCGGCCAGAACGCCGCCGACATGCTCGGCGCGGACGAGGTCCAGCAACTGCTCGAGGGGCTGAAGGAACGCAATCCGCAGCTGGTCGCCGCCCTGACCCCGGCGCCGCTGCCGCTGACCACCTTGACCCAGGTGCTCAAGGGCCTGCTCGCCGAGGGCATCAGCCTCAAGGAATTCCGCCGCATCGCCGCCGCCATCTCGGTCGCCGCGCAGCGCACGGTCGACGCCGAAGAGATCATCGAGGCGATCCGCCCCGATCTCGGCGGGCTGATCATCCAGAAATTGTGCGGCGTACACGAACCGCTGCGCGTGATGACGCTGGAGGGGCAGCTCGAAGGGCTGCTCGGCCAGGCGGTCCGTTCGGACCCGTCGCGCCGCCACACGATCGAACCCGATCTCGGCCGTCGCATCGTCGACGCGCTGCAACAGGCCGCGGCACCGCTCGTCGCCGAAGCCAAACCCTTCGCGCTCGTCGTCCAGCCCTCGATCCGTCTCGCGATCCGCAAGCTGGTCAAGACCTGCCTCCCCGACACTCCAGTGATGAGTTTCTTCGAAGTGCCTGAAGAGAAATCAGTCGAAGTCGTCGCCGTGATCGGCGCTCCCCAGGCGCTCGCGGCATGAGCGCGGAACCGATGATGAGCGCGTTCGCCAATGCGCAACCAGTCCCGGGTCCGCTGACCTATGGCCGCACCGGCGCCGATGTGGACGCGCTGGTGCGCAAGAACTCGCCGCTCGTCCGCCGCATCGCCTGGCACGTCCATGGCAGCATTTCGGGCGTGTGCGAGGTCGAGGATCTGGTCCAGATCGGGCTGGTCGCTTTGGTCGAGGCGATCCACGGCTTCGAGGATCGCGGCCAGGTGACGTTCGAACAATATCTCGCGACCCGCGTGCGCGGCGCGATGATCGACCAGCTCCGCCGCCAGGCGACGCTGACCCGCGGCGCGATGCGCCGGCGCAAGCAATATCAGGCAACCGTCGCGTCGCTGACCGTTGACCGCAAGCCGCCCAACGAAGCGGATGTCGCCGAGAAACTGGGCGTCAGCGTCGAGAAACTGCGCGCCGATTATTCGAGCGCGGAAGCAGTGCGGTTCGACTCGCTGGATGAGGTCTATACCGACGACGGCCCGTGGTTCATGTCCGACGAGCCCGACGCGTTCGAGCAACTCGCCGAGGCGGACCTGCGCGACACATTGGTCGGCGCGATCGCCGCGCTGCCCGAGCGCGAGGCGCAAGTGGTGCAGCTATATTATGTCGAGGAACTCAACCTCGAGGAAATCGGGCATGTGCTGGGTGTTGGGGCGGCGCGCGTGTGCCAGATCAAGGCGTCGGCGCATGCGCGGTTGAAGAAGGTGCTGGCGAAGGTGGTTTGACCGTCAGCGCTTCCCACCCAGTTCCTTACGCAGCATCGCAAGCAGGCTCGGCATATCGGGCGGGTCCGACACGTCGGCGATCCGCCAGCCCTGCGGCAACCTGCTCAGCTTGATCGTCAGCGTCTTGGCGTATTTGCCGTCGAACCATAGCGCGACCTTCGCCGTCGCGCTCGTCGCGGTGGCGGCGGGCACGCTGACCTTCGCGGTCATCCCGCCATCGTCCTGGCACGAGCACAGGATCACCCCGTCGATCACCCCGACCTCGCCGCTGCGCGCGGAATTCTTCTCGTCCTTGGCCAGCAAGGCGGTGATTTCGGGTACATAGACGCGGTCGTGCGGCGGTTCCTTGTAGGACGGGCCATTGGGTTTCTTCAGCCGCTGCATCCACGGGCCGTAAATGCCGTCGAGGAACGCCTTGGCCGCCGCGGCCGGCGTCTGCGGCGGACCCGCCACGGCCGGCGCGCCGAGCGCCAGCAACAATCCGATCATCGCGCGTTTCACAGGCTTCTCCCCTTCGGTCGAGTCCAGCTGGTTTAGCATCCTTGCGCGGCAGGGATTGGAGATTGGCGACAAGCGTGCGGCGAAACGGGGGGCAGTGTCCCGGGTCTAGCCCTTGTGCACTGCCCGACTGTCCGCCGACGCCTCGTCCCGTTCCTTCATGTCATAGCCCCGCACAATTACGCCGCGTCGCCGTAATGCCGCGTTTGAAGAAGGCACTGGCGAAAGCGGTTCTAGGGCGATCCAGCGCGTCCTATCCCGCATGCAAAGCAACCGGTCGAAAGCGCGTCGCTCGGTTGGGTCAGCCGGCCGACGCATTGATGCGCCGAACCCACAGCCCGCCCGATCGGCGCGCGAGATAGGGTGGACCTATTGCGACGCACTGGCCGCGCTGGTGCCGCAGCAACGAGGGGCGACGTCAGGATTTCCGTGCTTTTGGTGACTTGTCGCGGCGTGCCGTCGCCAAGGTCTGCGCGGTCAATTGCGTCCCACTAATCGGCGGAATTCCGGATCGTCGCGCAATGGAGCCAGGTCATTATCAGAGCTGTCAGGATCCGAGATATTCCACAATCGGTTTCGATATGAATCGTCGATCGACACTGCACGACGGGCGCAATCAAGTGCATTGTCGCGCGCAGACGTCCACTCCGCGGTATCACGCTGCAGACGATGGAGAAGCTGGCCGAAGGCCGCGGCCAGATAAAACCAATAATCCGCTCGCCGTATCGCGTCCGTCCCGGTCAGCTGACCGCCGAGATCGACCACTTTCTGCGGATCCGATTTATACAGCAGGTCAAACATCAAGTTCAGCGCGTCCTCGACAGTGAGGTTCTTTTTTGCAGCAAACTGCATGCCGACAAAGCTGGGTTGTCGATCGGTGTCCTCGGCAAAGGCTTTCACCGCACGCTGCTCGGAGGGCGGTAGAACTTCCCCGCCCGACAGCAGTTCCTCGATCGATTGAAACAGGCGGATCAGCACGAGGCGCGTATTGAGGTACATGTACAGAAACCCCGCCGCCACGCCGAAAACAAGCAGGAGCGGACCCACCGCCGGGATGGCTCCCGCCGAGGCGCCCAATCCAGGCGCCGAGGCCGGGAATACCTTGGCCGTCTGTTCCAGATACTGCCTGAACATGACCAGGCCGTCGTTCACGTTGTGAAGTTCCACCAGGCCTGCGCCGACCAGAAGCGTCGTCAGCCAGTCCGAGATGCGTTCCAGATTGGTGTTCGATTGCAACAGCCTGGCGCTGGACCGCGCCGACGTTTTGTCGGCCTGCTCGGGCGTGGCGATTGCCGGGGGCGATGCGCCACCGGCATTGACCACGGCCTGGGTTGTCGGCTCTTTGGACAGGACTCGCGGTACCCCGAAGAGGAAGCCGAAGAAGCAACCCGTCGCAAATGACGCAATGAAGATCAGCGCGCCAATGCCAACGGCGGCGGTTACGCCGGACGTATGCGCAAAACAGAGGGCAATAAGCGCCGCGAGAACGCCGGCGAACAAGACCATCATCAGGGTTCGCAATGCAAGCCCGTCTCTCGAAGGGGTATTCGCGGCTGCCATCACCTTGATCTCCTTTCGGATCTCCACGTACACATGACGGGAGAGCGTTCAGCGTCGCTGCTGGTCAATTCGGCCGAACCGCGGTGCACAGCGTCGGCAAGCCGATCAATAGAATGAGATCGGTGTCGATCACGGTCGACCCGTCCGGGATCGTCGGCGTACCGTCGATGTCTTTCGATATGACGGCGTGCTGGGCCGGCGGATCATCGACGGCGAAGGTCAGCGCCGTAAGGCCCTTATCGATCCCGATCTGTGTCAGCGGCCCGATGGTATTTTCGTTCTGAACGACGATACCATTGATGACGTCAAGCGACGCCGACGCCGCTACCTTGGCTACGATCTCTACGGTCATCAGCTAATCCCTTCTAGAAAAGAGGATTCACCTTGGTTTCCAGGTCGTCCATTTTCGCCGGCTGATCCGAGACATCGAGCAGCCCGATCTCGCGGACAAGTTCAGCGATGATGTATGCGGCCTTGAGTTTCGTTGCGTCTCCGGCATCGGTTTTCAGATTCAGTTTCTGCGCGATTGCATCGAGCTTGGCTCGCCCCGGCACCGTGTCGGGGATGGCCCGGACTTTTGCCGTCATCTGCGCCAGCCTTTCGTTCGCATCATCATTTCTGAGTGCCACGTTGACTGACAGGGACGGCGTGCGTTGCGCAGTCGCGAGATCGGATGCTGCTTTCGTCGCCGCGTTGCTCGCTGCTTTGTTGAGTTCCGATATGCCGGTGAACAGCGTCCCGGCGTCTTCGTACTTTCTCAGGTCGATCGCTGCCCGGTTAAGGGTATAAGACGAGCCTTGCGGATCGGCCTTTTCCGCCTCGACGATCGCCGTCAGGACTTCCAGTCGCTTGACCTGCATTGCCGATACGAGAGCGGACATGGTCTTGTTCGCATAGACGTCATTGTTCACGGCGCCCTGAATGCCAAGGATCGCACCGGCAATGACGCTCAGTCGCTTCGCAGCCTTCGGGGACGCCACGCCGGCGACGGTAGTCAATGTTCCGGAGGCAACGTCCCCTACCAAGTTCGTCGTTACCGACCCGCTCGAAAGCTCGGCCGTGAACTTGTTGAATTTGCGGTCGTAGGCGTCCATGCAAATGTCGATGATGTCGTCCCGATAAACCCCGCGGTCGACGCCCTCCTTTGTTTCGAACTCCGCCTTCTGCTCGCTCGACGGACAGACGGGGTTCTTTATGTCCGCGGGGGTAATGGGGTCAGGACGCCCATTCACCGTTGCGCAGGCAGTCAACGAAAAAGCCGCGCCCAATACCAATAGAGGAAAAATCCAACGGCCTTCCCGTAAGCCGCGAAACGATGCCCGACTCATCATATAGATGCCCCCCAACAATCACGCATTCATTGTCGGATGAACTGAATTGTAAAGTAGCGATCGACTTATTGGTCCACTTTGGATTGAATACTTGTTTTCCATGCGGGCACGGCTGATCGAGCGGGTGGGGGACTGGCGCTGGTCGAGCAGCCCTCAAATAGGGTGACGTGCAATAATCCTCTAATTGATCTTACTTCTCATGCACCGTCCGACTATCCTCCGGCGCCCCATCCCGTTGCGTCATGCCATAATCCCGCAGCACCGCCGCCACCCGCAGCCGGTAATCGCTGAACACCCCACCCCTTCCCGCCGCCTGCGCTCGGCGATGGTCCTCGGTATTCCGCCACGTCGCCACCGCTTCCTCATCCCTAAAGAAGCTCAGCGACAGCATCTTGCCGGGTGTCGCCAAACTCTCGAACCGCTCGACCGAGATGAATCCATCGATCGCCTCCAGCTCGGGCTTCAGCCGCGCGGCGATGTCGAGATAGCTGTCGCGCTGCCCCTTGGCGGGCTCGACCTCGAAGATCACCGCGATCATCGGTCGACCCTCGCCAGGAAGATGCGGTCCTCGCGCCGGATGAAACGCTCGCCTTGCGCGAAGGCGAAGTTCTTGCGGCCGAGCGGGTGGTCCTTGAGCCGCGCGCGATAGGCTTCATACTCGGCCAGGCTCTCGATGTTGTAGACGCCATAAGCGGTGGTCGCCGAGCCCTCGTGCGGGGCGAAATAACCGACCAAATCGGCGCCGCACTCGGGGATCGCCTGACCCCAAATGCGGGCATAATCGACGAAGGCGTCGCGGCCCCAGGGCTCGATGTCGTAGCGGATGAAGCAGGTAATCATTCGGTCTTCTCCAAAGTGTCCGGGCACTTTAGCGATTCCGGCGACGGCGATGGTTCGGTACAGATCGAACCATGAGAGAAGGCCCCTATATCGCCGAACTCGCCGCGCTGATCGGCGATCCCGCGCGCACCAACATGCTGACCGCGCTGATGGACGGGCGCGCGCTGACGGTGAGCGAGCTGGCGCATGTCGCGGGCATCACCTTGCCGACCGCGAGCGGGCATATTGCGCGGATGGAGACGGCGGGGCTGCTCGCCGCGGAGAAACAGGGACGGCATCGTTACTTGCGGCTGTCGGGGCCGGAAGTCGCCACCGCGCTCGAGGCGCTGATGGAATTGGCGCAGCGCACCGGCGCGGTCAGGGTGCGGACCGGCCCGCGCGACCCGGCGCTGCGCGAGGCGCGGGTGTGCTACGACCATCTCGCCGGCGCGCGCGCGGTGGCGGTGGCGGCGAAGCTGGCGGACGCGGGGATGATGGTCGACCACGGGCTGACCGACGCCGGCCGCGCCTGGCTCGCCGAGCGCGGGTTCGTGCGCGGCGACGGGCGCCGGCCATTCTGCCGCACCTGCCTCGACTGGAGCGAGCGGCGGCATCATCTCGCCGGCACGCTGGGCGCGCAGATCTTGAGCCGTGCGCTGGACGAGGGCTGGGCGCGGCGCGGCGAGGGCAGGGTGATCGATTTCGGCCAGCGCGGTGGGGCGGCGTTCGACCGGTTGTTCGGGCTTTAGGGTATCGACATTCAACCAATCCTCCCCCGCCAGGGGGAGCGTTCGAGCTTTGGCCTGCCCCCGGCAGGCCAAGATCGCGTCCGGGGGACGCGATCTCGCTCGA
>Ga0307517_10011327_pt1 | contig 12368 bp, 11 predicted proteins | sample 23_EM_MG_FD_194515 | JGI IMG/M metagenome (GOLD analysis project Ga0307517, IMG submission 194515) | Populus trichocarpa ectomycorrhiza microbial communities from riparian zone in the Pacific Northwest, United States - 23_EM | ecosystem: Host-associated > Plants > Roots > Unclassified | place...
CTTCAGCTTGGTGCCCGAGAAATAGGCATCGATGATCAGGCCGGTCTTCTCGCGGAACAGCGGCTCCAGGCCGCGCTCGCGGAGCGCAGCGCAGGTCGGTTCCGCGCGCCGGTCCTGCCAGACGATGGCGTTGTGGATGGGCAAGCCGCTGGCGCGGTTCCAGACCAGGGTGGTCTCGCGTTGGTTCGTGATGCCGATCGACGCGATCTCGTCCGCGCGCAGGCCGGCCTTCGCGAGTGCCTCATGGGCGGTCGCGAGCTGCGTCGCCCAGATCTCGCTCGGATCGTGCTCGACCCAGCCCGGCTGGGGGTAGATTTGGCGGAACTCGCGCTGCGCCATCGCCTTGATCCGACCCTGGCGGTCGAACACGATGCTGCGCGAACTGGACGTGCCCTGGTCGAGCGCGAGGATGTGGTCTCTTGTCATCGTCTTTCGTCTCTCAGCTGCAGGTCACGCAGTTCACCCCGGCCGCACTCAGCAGCTGCGGGAACGGCGGCGGCGGCGGCGCGTCGGTGAACAGCATGTCGACCTGGTCGAAGCGCGCGAGCTCGACCATCGCCGGCCGGTTGAACTTGCTGTGGTCGGCCGCGACCCAGACCTCGCGCGAGTGCTCGATGATCGCACCGGCGACCTTGACCTCGCGGTAGTCGAAGTCGCGCAGCGAGCCGTCGGCCTCGATGCCCGAGATGCCGATCAGGCCGATGTCGACCTTGAACTGCTTGATGAAGTCCACCGTCATCTCGCCGATGATGCCGCGGTCGCGCGAGCGCACGATGCCGCCGGCGACGATCACCTCGCAGTCGGGGTTGTCGGACAGGATCGCCGCAACATTCAGGTTGTTGGTGATCACGCGCAGTCCCTTGTGGCGCAGCAGCTCGCGTGCGATCGCCTCGGTGGTGGTGCCGATGTTGATGATCAGCGAGCAGCCGGCCGGCACCGACGCGGCCACGGTGCGGGCGATGCGCTGCTTGGCCTGCTCGTTGAGCATCTGGCGTTGCAGGTACTCGATGTTCTCGGTCGTCGAACTCGGCACGCGCACGCCGCCGTGAAAGCGCGCGAGCAGGCCGGCGTCCGACAGCAGCTTCACATCGCGCCGCACGGTCTGCAGCGTGACATCGAACTGCTCGGCGAGGGCCTCGACCGACACCGAGCCGCGCGCGCGCACCTCGTCCAGCAACAGGGACTGTCGGGGGTTGGGGGTCATGGCGCGCAGCGTAGCAAGGCTTCTCCGGCAAGCCATCGCGGAAATCTCGCTTGCGCTTGGTGAAGTGTTCAGGTAAAAATAGAAAAGAGAAAACCAAAAACGAACGAATACGAACATTCTGCACCGCGTTGCAATGTTCGGTTTGGCCTGATTCCCGAGGAGACCGCTTGACCCCAGCCCGCAGCCCGAATGCCGCCGACACCAGCGTGCCCGCGCACACCTGCGACGTGCTCGTCGTCGGCGGCGGCATCAACGGCGCCGGCATCGCACGCGATCTGGCGGGGCGCGGATTGAGCGTGCTGCTGTGCGAGAAGGACGACCTCGCGCAGCACACCTCGTCGAGCAGCACCAAGCTGATCCATGGCGGGCTGCGCTACCTCGAGTACTACGAGTTCTCGCTGGTACGCAAGGCGCTTGCCGAGCGCGAGGTGCTGCTGAAGAGCGCGCCGCACATCATGTGGCCGCTGCGCTTCGTGATGCCGCACGACCCGAACGACAAGACGCTGCGGCCGGTCTGGATGATCCGCATCGGCCTGTTCCTGTACGACCACCTGGCGCGCCGCGAGGTGCTGCCGGGTTCGACGACCGTCGACATGCGCACGCACCCGGCCGGCCGGCCGCTGAAGCCGCTGTTCACGAAGGGCTTTGTCTACTCCGACGGCTGGGTCGATGACGCGCGGCTGGTCGTGCTGAACGCGATCGATGCAACCGAGCGCGGCGCGACGGTGCTGACGCGCTGGCGCTGCGTCGATGCGCAGCGCGCTGCCAGCCACTGGCAGCTGCGCCTGCAAAGCACGAGCGGCGAGGTGCGCCAGGTGCAGGCGCGCGCGCTCGTCAACGCGGCCGGGCCGTGGGCCGCGCAGTTTCTCGCCGAACACGCGCATGTGCCGCAACCGAAGTCGCTGCGGCTCGTGAAAGGCAGCCACATCATCGTGCCGAAGATGTTCGACCACGACCACGCCTACATCTTCCAGAACCCGGACAAGCGCATCATCTTCGCGATCCCGTATGAAGGCGACTACACGCTGATCGGCACCACCGATGTCGAGCATCTGGGTGCGGTCGGCGCGGCCCGCATCTCGCCCGAAGAGACCACCTATCTGTGCGAGCAGGCCAGCCGCTACTTCGCGAAGCCGGTCACACCGGATCAGGTCGTGTGGAGCTACGCCGGCGTGCGCCCGCTGCTCGACGACGAATCGGGTGATCCGTCGGCCGTGACGCGGGACTACCTGCTCGATCTCGACGCATCGCAAGCACCTTTGCTCACGGTCTGGGGCGGCAAGATCACGACCTTTCGCAAGCTCGCCGAAGAAGCGGCCGACCTGCTCGCCGCGCCGATGGGCTCGACACGCGGCGCGTGGACGCACGGCGCGTCCTTGCCGGGTGGCGACCTGAGCGCGTGGATCGGCAAGGCGCAGCGCCCGGACACCGATTTCGCACGCTTCGCGCAGGCCGTCGCAACGCGCCATCCGCAGCTGTCGGCTGCGCTCTGCAAGCGCCTCGCACGCGCCTACGGGGCCCGCGTCGAGCTGGTACTGAAAGGTGCACTCGGCGCCGAAGTCGCGCCCGGGCTGTTCGAAGCCGAGCTCCACTACCTGCATGACCACGAATGGGCACGCAGCGCCGACGACGTGCTGTGGCGCCGCAGCAAGCTCGGCCTGCATCTGAACGCGACCGAGCGCGCGGCCGTGGCCGCGTGGTGCCAGTCCCATTGGCCCGACGTGGCCGCAACCAATTCAACGGCCACGGAGCCCGCATGGAACTGACGCTCGAACGCATCGAGCAAAAGGTGGGCGCGCAAACCCACCTCTACCCGCTCGACCTGACGCTGGTGCCGCGCGCCGTCACGGTGCTGCTCGGCGCCACGCAGGCCGGCAAGACCACGCTGATGCGCGTGATGGCCGGTCTCGACGTGCCCTCGAAAGGCCGCGTGCTCGCCGACGGCGTGGACGTCACCGGCCAGCCGGTGCGCGACCGCAATGTCGCGATGGTTTACCAGCAGTTCATCAACTACCCGTCGATGACGGTCGCGGACAACATCGCCTCGCCGCTGAGGCTGCGCAAGGACGCGATGGCCAGGAACGACATCGCCGCGCGCGTCAACGAGCTCGCGGCCAAGCTGCACATCGAACCTTTTCTGCAGCGCCTGCCGGCCGAGCTCTCGGGCGGCCAGCAGCAGCGCGTCGCGCTGGCCCGCGCGTTGGCGAAGAACGCGCCGCTGATGCTGCTCGACGAGCCGCTCGTGAACCTCGACTACAAGCTGCGCGAAGAGCTGCGCGACGAGCTCTCGCTGCTGTTCGCGAGCGGGCAATCGACCGTCGTCTACGCCACCACCGAACCGACCGAGGCGCTGCTGCTCGGCGGCTACACCGCGGTGCTCGACGGCGGCGAACTGCTGCAGTACGGGCCAACGGCCGAGGTCTTCCGCCGGCCGCGCTCGCTGCGCGTCGCACGCGCGTTCAGCGACCCGCCGATGAACCTCGTGAAGGCGACCGCGCAAGCCGACGGCCTGCTGCTGCCAGGCGGCGTATCGCTCGCCCTCCAGTTGCCGGCGACACCCGATCCGGCGCTGACGCTGGGCGTGCGCGCCGGCGCATTGCGTGTGCATCAACGCCATGGCGACGTGGCACTGCCCGGGATCGTCGAGCTCGCCGAGATCGCGGGCTCCGACACCTTCGTGCACGTGCTCACCCCAATCGGCGAGCTCGTCGCGCAACTCACCGGCGTGCATGTATTCACGCTCGGCGCGGCGCTCACGCTGCACCTCGATCCGCGTCAGGCTTATGTGTTCGATGCGCTCGGCGAACTCCTCGTCGCGCCGGAGGTACTCTGACATGGCACGCATCGATCTCGATCTGGCGCACGCCTACAAGCCCAACCCGCAGCGCGACGAAGACTACGCGCTGCTGCCGCTGAAGATGAGCTTCGAGGACGGCGGCGCGTATGCGCTGCTCGGCCCGTCGGGCTGCGGCAAGACGACGCTGCTCAACATCGTCTCCGGCCTCGTGAAGCCCTCGCACGGCAACGTCAAGTTCGACGGTGTCGACGTCACCGCGCGCACGCCGCAGCAGCGCAACATCGCGCAGGTGTTCCAGTTCCCGGTCATCTACGACACGATGACGGTGGCCGAGAACCTCGCGTTCCCGCTCCGCAATCGAGGCGTGGCCGATGCCAAGATCAAGCAGCGCGTCGGCCGCATCGGCGAGATGCTCGAGATGAGCCACCAGCTCGACATGCGCGCCGCCGGCCTCGCCGCCGATGCGAAGCAGAAGATCTCGCTCGGCCGCGGCCTGGTGCGCGAGGACGTCAGCGCGGTGCTGTTCGACGAGCCGCTGACGGTGATCGACCCGCACCTGAAGTGGCAGCTGCGCCGCAAGCTCAAGCAGATCCACCACGAGCTGAAGCTGACCTTGATCTACGTCACGCATGACCAGGTCGAGGCGCTCACGTTCGCCGATCAGGTGGTCGTGATGACCCGCGGCCGTGCGGTGCAGATCGGCAGCGCGTCGCAGCTGTTTGAGCGGCCGGCGCACACCTTCGTCGGCCACTTCATCGGCTCGCCGGGCATGAACTTCCTGCCGCTGCAGCACGGCGCCTCGGGCGCCAGCGTCGCCGGTCATCCGGTGCAGGCACCGGACGCGGCAGCGATGCTGGGGGTGCGACCCGAGTACGTGACGCTCGCCGCGCCGAACGCGGCCGGCGCCGTGCCCGCGGTCGTCACGCAAGCGCAGGACGTCGGCACCTACTGGCTGCTGACCACGCGCGTCGGTGTCGACGGCCCGGTGATTCGCGCCCGCCTCGGCGCCGAACAGCGCGCGCCGCAGGTCGGCGAGAACGTGTGGCTCGGCATCCAGGGCACGCACACCTGCTACTACAAAGATGAGGAGTTGTTGGGATGAGCATGACGCCGAGCCGCCTCAAGTCAGGCGAAGCTCCCCCTCGGGGGGACCGCGCCGCAGGCGCGAAGGGGGCACCATGAAACCCGTCAACCAGAAGGCCTGGTTCCTGATCCTGCCGGTGGTGCTGTGCGTGGCCTTCTCGGCCATCCTGCCGCTGATGACGGTCGTGAACTATTCGGTCCAGGACATCATCTCGCCCGAGCGCCGCGTGTTCGTCGGCACCGAGTGGTTCAAGTCGGTGATGCGCGACGACGACCTGCAAGGCGCGCTGCTGCGCCAGATCACGTTCTCGCTGTCGGTGCTGCTGATCGAGATCCCGCTCGGCATCGCGCTCGCGTTGTCGATGCCGGCCAAGGGCTGGAAGTCGTCCGCGGTGCTGGTGCTGGTCGCGATCTCGCTGCTGATCCCGTGGAACGTGGTCGGCACGATCTGGCAGATCTACGGCCGCGCCGACATCGGCCTGATGGGTGCGGCACTCGCCGGCCTGGGCATCAACTACAGCTACACCGGCAACGCCACGCACGCCTGGCTCACCGTGCTGCTGATGGACGTGTGGCACTGGACGCCGCTGGTTGCGCTGCTGTGCTTTGCCGGACTGCGCGCGATCCCCGACGCCTACTACCAGGCCGCGAGCATCGACGGCGCGAGCAAGTTCGCGGTGTTCCGCTACATCCAGCTCCCCAAGCTGCGCGGCGTGCTGATGATCGCGGTGCTGCTGCGCTTCATGGACAGCTTCATGATCTACACCGAGCCCTTCGTGCTGACCGGCGGCGGCCCGGGCAATTCGACGACCTTCCTGTCGCAGTACCTGACGCAGAAGGCGGTCGGCCAGTTCGACCTCGGGCCGGCGGCGGCGTTCTCGCTGATCTACTTCCTGATCATCCTGCTGCTGTGCTTCATCCTCTACAACTGGATGCAGCGCGTGGGCACGGCCGACAAGACGGAGGCCGAGCATGGATGAGCGCCGCCTGAAGAAGCGCGTCTTCTTCCTGATCCTGTACCTGGTGTTCGCCATCCTGCCGGTGTACTGGATGGTGAACATGTCGTTCAAGACGAACCACGAGATCCTGTCGACCTTCAGCCTGTGGCCGCAGCAGTTCACGCTCGACCACTACCGCACGATCTTCACCGACGTGTCGTGGTACTCGGGCTACATCAACTCGATGATCTACGTCGCGATCAACACGGTGATCTCGCTGGTCGTCGCGCTGCCGGCGGCCTACGCGTTCTCGCGCTACTCGTTCCTCGGCGACAAGCACGTGTTCTTCTGGCTGCTGACGAACCGCATGACGCCGCCGGCGGTGTTCCTGCTGCCGTTCTTCCAGCTCTACACGACGCTCGGGCTGATGGACACGCACATCGCGGTGGCGCTCGCCCACCTGCTGTTCAACGTGCCCCTGGCAGTGTGGATTCTCGAAGGCTTCATGAGCGGCATCCCGCGCGAGATCGACGAGACCGCCTACATCGACGGTTATTCGTTCCCGCGCTTCTTCCTGACGATCTTCATTCCGCTGATCAAGGCCGGTGTCGGCGTCGCGGCGTTCTTCTGCTTCATGTTCTCGTGGGTCGAACTGCTGATGGCGCGCACGCTGACCAGCGTCAACGCGAAGCCAATCGTTGCGGTGATGACGCGCACCGTGAGTGCCTCGGGCATGGACTGGGGCGTGCTCGCGGCGGCCGGCGTGCTGACCATCGTGCCGGGCGCGATCGTGATCTGGTTCGTGCGGCACTACATCGCCAAGGGCTTTGCGATGGGGAGAGTCTGAAATGTTCGAGTGGATGGCCTGGACCACACCGGTCGCGGTGTTCTTCTGCAGCATCGTGCTGATGCTGATCGGCATGACGGTGTGGGAGCTCAAGTGGCCCACCGTGGAACGCAAGGGCTGGCTGCCGATGACGACGACGCGTGGCGATCGCCTGTTCATCGGCCTGCTGAGCGCCGCCTACGTGAACCTCGCGTTCGTCGCAGTGAGCGAAAAAATGATCACCTGGTTCGGGCTCGAGTCCGAGCCGTCGATCTGGATCAGCTTCGTGATCTCGATGGCGCTGCTCGCGCTCATCATGCGCAAGGGTTAGTTATTTCTGAAACGACACCCGGCCACCTCTTCCCAGCCGGTGTGTCCATCTTGGGGCAACGGGAAGCACTTGAGGAGACATCAATGAAATTGCGCTTGAATGCTGTGGCCTTTGCCGCTGCCGCTCTGGCCATGGGCCAGAGCGCATGGGCTGGCGAAGCCGAAGCCAAAAAATGGATCGACGCCGAGTTCCAGCCGTCCACGCTGTCGAAGGACCAGCAGGCCGCGGAAATGAAGTGGTTCATCGAGGCCGCGAAGAAGCTGCAGGCCAAGGGCGTGAAGGAGATCTCGGTCGTCTCCGAGACCATCACGACGCACGAGTACGAATCGAAGACACTGGCCAAGGCCTTCGAAGAGATCACCGGGATCAAGGTCAAGCACGACCTGATCCAGGAAGGCGACGTGGTCGAGAAGCTGCAGACCTCGATGCAGTCCGGCAAGTCGATCTACGACGGCTGGATCAGCGACTCCGACCTGATCGGCACGCACTACCGCTACGGCAAGATCATGAACCTGACCGACTACATGGCCGGCAAGGGCAAGGAGTGGACGAACCCGGGTCTGGACATCAAGGACTTCATCGGCACCAGTTTCACGACCGCGCCCGACAAGAAGCTGTACCAGCTGCCCGACCAGCAGTTCGCCAACCTGTACTGGTTCCGTGCCGACCTGTTCGCGCGGCCCGATCTGAAGGAAAAGTTTAAGGCCAAGTACGGCTATGACCTGGGCGTGCCGCTGAACTGGAGCGCCTACGAAGACATCGCCGCGTTCTTCAGCGAAGACGTCAAGACCATCGACGGCAAGCCGATCTACGGCCACATGGACTACGGCAAGAAGGACCCGTCGCTGGGCTGGCGCTTCACCGACGCCTGGCTGTCGATGGCCGGCACCGCCGACGTCGGCATCCCGAACGGCCTGCCGGTCGACGAATGGGGCATCCGCGTCGGCGCCGACAAGTGCACGCCGGTCGGTGCCTCGGTCTCGCGCGGTGGCGCGACCAACTCGCCGGCGGCGGTCTATGCGTTGACCAAGTACGTCGACTGGATGAAGAAGTACGCCCCCAAGGAAGCCTCGGGCATGACCTTCGGCGAAGCCGGCCCGGTGCCCGCGCAAGGCCAGATCGCGCAGCAGATCTTCTGGTACACCGCGTTCACCGCCGACATGACCAAGCCGGGCCTGCCGGTGGTCAATGCCGACGGCACGCCGAAGTGGCGCATGGCGCCCGGCCCGAACGGCCCGTACTGGAAGCAGGGCATGCAGAACGGCTACCAGGACGTGGGCTCCTGGACCTTCTTCGAGGGCCACGACGCCAACAAGACGGCCGCCGCCTGGCTGTACGCGCAGTTCGTGACCGCGAAGACGACCTCGCTGAAGAAGACCATCGTCGGCCTGACGCCGATCCGCGAGTCCGACATCCAGAGCAAGGCGATGACCGACATGGCGCCCAAGCTCGGCGGCCTGGTGGAGTTCTATCGCAGCCCCGCGCGCGTGGCCTGGACGCCGACCGGCACCAACGTGCCCGACTACCCGAAGCTCGCGCAGCTCTGGTGGAAGAACGTGGCGGTGGCGGTCACCGGCGAGAAGACGCCGCAGGCCGCGATGGACAACCTGGCCGAGGAAATGGACCAGGTGATGGGCCGCCTCGAACGTGCCGGCATGGCGCATTGCGCACCGAAGCTGAACCCGAAAGGCGACCCAGCCAAGTACCTGAGCGACAAGGGTGCGCCGTGGAAGAAGCTGGCGAACGAGAAGCCCAAGGGCGAGACGATCGCCTACGACACGCTGCTGAACGCGTGGAAGGCCGGCAAGGTGCGTTGATCGGCCAAGACGCGCCAGACGCGTCGTGAGACCGGGCCACGGGGCGCCGCAAGGCGGTCCGTGGCCTCTTTCGTTGACGGACGTTATGCTTTCGGCCATGCAGACCGACACCTCCTCTTCTCATCCTGAATCCTGCGACGTGCTCGTGATCGGCGGCGGCCCGGCCGGCTCGACGGTCGCCGCACTGCTCGCGACCCAAGGCCGCCGCGTCGTGCTGCTGGAGAAAGCCCAGCACCCGCGCTTTCACATCGGCGAATCGCTGCTGCCCGCGAATGTCGAACTTTTCGATCGACTCGGCGTGCGCGAGCAGGTCGAGCGCATCGGCATGCCGAAATTCGGCATCGAGTTCATCTCGCCCGACCACGACCACCAGACCTACCTCGAGTTCGCCGAGGGCTGGAACAAGTCCTTGTCGTATGCGTGGCAGGTGCGTCGCTCCGAGCTCGACGAGCTGCTGTTCCGCCACGCGGCAACACGCGGCGCCACGGCGCTGGAGAACTGCCGTGTGCGCGATGTCAGCTTCGACGCCGACGGCGCGACCGTGCAGGCCGAACTCGCCGGCGCCGACGGCCGCAAGACCACCCGTCAATGGCGCGCCCGCTTCGTCATCGACGCGTCCGGCCGCGACACGCTGCTCGCGAACAAGCTGCGCATCAAGGACAAGAACCCGGCGCACAACAGCTCGGCGCTGTTCGGCCACTTCAGAGGAGCGCAGCGCCTCGAAGGCAAGAAGGAAGGCAACATCAGCATCTGCTGGTTCGAGCACGGCTGGTTCTGGTTCATTCCGCTGGCCGACGGCACGACCAGCGTCGGTGCAGTGTGCTGGCCCTACTACCTGAAGTCGCGCGCCAAGCCGCTGAAGGAGTTCTTCTTTGAGACGATCGCGCTGTGCCCCGGCCTCGCAGCGCGGCTGAAGGACGCGACGCTGGTCGATGATGCGGTGCACGCGACCGGCAACTACTCGTACATCGCACGCCACTGCACTGGCGAGCGCTACCTGATGCTGGGCGACGCCTACACCTTCATCGACCCGATGTTCTCGACCGGCGTCTACCTGGCGATGCACAGCGCGTTCAAGGGCGCGGAGGTCGTCGCGACCTGCCTCGACCAGCCGGCCGCGGCCGCGCAGGCCCGCGCGCAGTTCGAGCGCACGATGCGCAAGGGGCCGGGCGTCTATTCGTGGATCATCTTCCGCGTCACGAACCCGACGATTCGCGACATGTTCATGCACCCGGTCAACCCGTTCCGGGTCAAGGAGGCGCTGATGTCGATGCTCGCGGGCGACATCTTCGGCAAGACGCCGATCTGGGGTGCGCTGCGCATGTTCAAGGCGATCTATTACATGATCTCGCTCGGCCACCTGCGGCGCTCGTTCGCAGGCTGGCAGCGCCACCGCGTCAACATCCGCGACGTGGGCCCGCTGCGCGGCGAGACGATCATCGAGCAGAAGTGACAGCCCCTCGCCTTCGGGCTTCTTGAGCATCCCAACGAGGAGCGCGGTGTCATCGCGCTCCTCGTGCCCCCTATTTCGGCATCAGTCCGATGATCTTCTTGATCTCGGAAGCCGAGTAAGCACGCAGCGTTTGCGAGCGCACGTTGCCGAGTGAGCCAGCGCTGAGCAGCGCCGCCATCGCTGCTTCATCGCTGCCTTCGGTCACGACCACCAAGTCGTAGTTGCCGGTGGTCCAGTGCAGGCTCTTGACCGTCAGGCCGAGCTTGCTTGCCATCCCTGTGAACGCCTCGGCGCGGTTCGGGGATTCCTTGACGTCGCGGATGCCTTGGTCCGTGAAGTTGAGGAGCGAGATGAATGTGGCCATGGTGTTGCCCTCATTGCTGATAGAGGCATGGCCACCGCGGCTGCGGCACAAACCCTTGGGGGATGACATCGAACCGCGATCCCCGAGTCCGAGTCGCCTTGCGCGGCCTGCGCCTGGGCCGGCGCTCTCGTCGAGCCCCCCCGGACGGTCAAGCCTTCATCGACCCATCGACACCAAAGATAGTCGGCGCGCCCGGCGAAGTCCATTGATTCAACACGGGCCCGGCCCCGAAAGTCCGCTCTGGAGCGTCTCACTGCCCCTGGCCCGCGAGGGCGGCTCAACGGCGTTTCGGGGTCGCCGGCCAGGCGCGCATCGCCGCATCGACCGTGGCGAGCAGGCTCGTGCGCGTCGCACCGTCCTTGGCCTGCATCGACATACCCTGGTAGATCGTCGAATAGAAGTTCGACAGCGTCTTCGCGTCGGTGCCCGGCGGCAGCTCGCCGCTGTCGATGCCGTGCTGGATGCGCGCCTTGACATTGGCGATCGCCGCGGCGCGGCGCTTGGCCAACGCGGTCTGCACACGCTCGGCAGCCACCGAACAGTTGGTCGTCGCCATCACGACCATGCAGCCTTTCGGATGGCATGGCCGCGTGAGCTCGTCGGCCGCTTCGTGCAGCCAGCGCTGGATCGCGCCGCGGGCGGTCGGCTCCTCGGCCAGCGCGCGCGGGCCGCCGCTGCCGGGGCCGAGCGCGTAACGCTCGATCGCTTCGAGGAAGAGTTTTTCCTTGTCGCCGAAGGCAGCGTACAGGCTGGGCGGCGTGATGCCCATCGCGGCGGTGAGGTCGCTGATCGATGCGGCCTCGTAGCCGCGCTCCCAGAACACATGCATCGCCTGTTCGAGGGCGACTTCGCGGTCGAATGACAGCGGTCGGCCGCGTGGTTTCGGCGGCGCCTTCGGCTGCACCGGGGCGGTCGCCGTTGTCTCTGTCGTCATTTTCATAGTGTTCGCTATTAAATAGCTTGACCTGCTCTTGCGAGTTGGCTACATTGTGCCACATGGCGTAGTGATCGCTACGTATATTTAGTTCCCCAGTTTTCACGGCGAAAGCCTCGCAGGCCGAGGCGAGCCGCTGCTTTGCCCGCACTTTTGAAGGACCACATCATGTCGAAAACCCAACCCCGTGCCCGTCGCCTCTGGGTCGCCGGCACTGCCCTCACCGCCCTCACCGCCTTGATCACCGCCGTGTTCACGCTGCGCACCGCGCCGGCCGAGGCCACCCAGTCCACGGCGCCCCCGGCGACGCCGGTGTCGGTCGCGACCGTCGTGCAGAGCGATGTCGCCACCTGGGACGAGTTCTCGGGCCGGCTTGAGGCGGTCGAGCGGGTGGACATCCGCTCGCGCGTCGCCGGCACCGTGCAGGCTGTGCACTTCCGTGAAGGCGCGCTGGTCGCCAAGGGCGATCTGCTGATCACGATCGACCCGGCCCCGTATGCGGCCGATGTGGATCGCGCGGACGCGCAGGTGGTCGCGGCGCAGGCCCGCGTGTCGTACACCCGCAGCGAGTTCGAGCGCGCCAAGCGCCTTCTCGACGAGCACGCGATCGCCCAGCGCGAG
>Ga0307517_10011328_pt1 | contig 12368 bp, 6 predicted proteins | sample 23_EM_MG_FD_194515 | JGI IMG/M metagenome (GOLD analysis project Ga0307517, IMG submission 194515) | Populus trichocarpa ectomycorrhiza microbial communities from riparian zone in the Pacific Northwest, United States - 23_EM | ecosystem: Host-associated > Plants > Roots > Unclassified | place...
GTTAAAGTCAAGGATGAGTGTTTGGTCTTCAGTCTTTTGGATAGAGTTAAGGATCTCAAGGTGTTGGGTTTTGGTGAGATGGTAATCCCACCATCCTTTTAATTGACAAAAAAAATCCAATTATAAGGAGCTCCGTTATAGCTTTGTTTGAGGTTCCAGTTTGAGTTTTATATGCATTAGTTGCCATGGTCATTTGTTGTAAAGTGTTAGGATATTGTATTCAGACATTCCATTTATGTTCCATTCATAGAGGGAAGAGGCATTGAATTTGAGTTGGTTTATAATGGTTGGTTCATTAAGGGTGCCTATATCAAGAGCAATGGTTGTTTTACGAGTAGGATTCCTCCAAATAAACTTTTTAATTTTAGGAATTTCTTCCTATAAGGCATCTTCATCAGAGTTTTGGGTTTGATGATTTTGGATAATGTTTATGTGGCTCGTAGAGGTGTGAGGATTGTTGTTGACTTGTAGGGTGTCAGGAGCAATCAGGGTTGAGGATGAAGTTTCAAGGTGGTTAAGGTGATCTTTAATGGCTTTGAGAAAGTCATTTCTGTTGTTTTGGAATTGAGTTTGGCTTAGTTTTTTTTTTTTTTTTTTGTAGCTTGAATACTGGGTTTTGTTTTTGGTCTATGGCTTTTGTAGCTTTAACTAGAGAAACAATAGTCATTTGAATTTGTTTTTCTATTCTGGTCAACTGTTTTCCTATGGTATTGGTGAAGTTGTTTTGCTGGATAATATGTTTGGTGTTTGTAGTAATATCATCACATGGGTTCTTTTAAGGGGCAATATCTATAGTCTGACTATTATGTGAGATTTTGAGGTTTCTTAAAGGTGAATGTTCAGACTCAATGGAAGTACCACTAGCAAGTTTCCAAACAAGAGTTTTACTTCTAGATGTTATGCGACATTCATGTTTTGTAAATGGATATGCAATATAATGTTCAGTTATATAAAATGATTCAAATCAGTCAAAAAACAAAATTTGAACTTCTATGTAATGTAATGAAATTATAAAAACATATTTGTATTTCATGTCTTTCTTTCATGAAGGTTTTGAAAAACCAAGATCTTTTCTCGGCATTATGGTTACTATAAAAGTCATCAATAAAATATTTTTTATTTACAACAAAATCTGTTTCAAGAACATTGAACTTATGTTTGATGTTTTCAGTTACAAGTGAGAATGTTGGAGAGGTTAGAGGAGAAGGTTGGTTAGTGTTTGAATATAATGGTTTGGGTATGTTTGTCGTATAATCAGCATTTTGAAAACTAGTGATAGGAATATCAAAGGTTGATTTTCTATATGAGTTTGTGTGGTAAGGCATATTTATAACTAAGGGAATCTAAAAAATTCTTCCAGGATTTATTGTATTTGATGTAGAAGATTCATTTGAGAATCTAGAACTAGTTGATCGTCTATGGAATGATAGTTTAACTTTACCATCATTATATTGGGTTATGTGTTTGAGTTGGATATTTGGTTATGGTGGTTGAATAGACTTAGGCTGAGTGGCACCCTCAAGGATCCATTCTTCCAGTAGGGTAACATCTTTCCACTGTATAGATTTAGGAACTACTATATTTCATTTGGAAAGGTTTGTTTGAAGGAGTAAGGTTTCACCTTTTCAGGATTGGAATTTATGTTTACTAGAAAAGATGAAAAACATGGCTTTGTAATGGATCTTAAAGATCAATGCTACAGGGATTGATCCTTCAAGCATGTTGTAATTATGAGTTTTTATTTGTAGGATCATGCTTTGAAGGATGTTTTTGTCTTTGATGGATATGGTTAGGTTTAGGTAACAATCAAAAGAAATAGGGCCACTACATAAACTAGATTCAATGGAACTGAGTAATGAATCTTGGAAATTTTAGAATATATCATCTCTTATGACAGCTAAAATGGAAGTGTTTAATCCTTTATTGGTAAGGGGTTTTATTCCTACTTGTCTCAGGCCAGTATAAATATATTTGTAACTCTTATATGTGTGTTTTTGTAGGGATTTTTAGGAGATGAGTTGGATAATTTCAAAAGGTTTTTATAAGCTAAATATCTCTTTCTTTAGTTTTTATTGTGAATCAGTTTTGAAAATATTAAAAGAAGAAGTCTGATAATTTTGATTCTTTTAAAACCTTTAGAATTTTCCAATCATCAATATTTTTTGTAAAATCTTCAACTATAATCTATTCACTATTTATAACCCTTTCACTTTCAGTAGAATTAGAAGTAGAGGAAGTTCAAATAGAAGTTGTTCTACAAAAAATGGAATCTATGGTTTAAAAGATAATTTAGATAACAGATTGCAGGTTATATGGATTTATTACCCTATCATCACTTATAAACAGGATTTACACAATTCAATAGTATTCTTCTATTCTTCTAAGGTTCTCTTTTCTTATCAAGTTTCTAAAATTTTGTATAACAATATTACCTAGATCCTAATAGCCTCTGATACCAAAGATAATAAAAGAAAACACACACACACACACAAACCTTATCTACTATATCATTAACTGTTTTCTCATTAAAATTCAGATTCAATAATCATCAATGTTTTTTATCTATATGTTTTTGAAATTTTTATAATATCAAATTTTGAAATTTATTTGCATAGTACTTTGTTTCCAATAAATGATATAGATATGGGTGTTATAAAAGATAAAATTAAAAGGGCCAAATTAGAAAAATCATTCTAGATAAGTTAAAAAAAAATTTCTATTTTTTGAGCTAAAACTATAAATATTGTTAGGGATGTAATTTTTTTCCCTGACCATATCTCCGCCACTGGTTGTAAAGATCACTAGACATGTTGCTCGCGCGTTGTTGGGGGCCAAGCAATTTTTTTTAATATTAAAAAAGTGATAGGTTAAAAAAATTCAAGTCCCAAGTCATTGGTTAAATTGAAAATTTAAATATTTATGAAAAAAACAATAAATAAACTGACAAAAAAAAAAACAACAAAAAAACCACATATGAGCCTATTCGGATTATCAAACAACCCAATACTAACCTAACTAAAGGAAAACCGGAAAAAAAAAGAGTCAAACTTCAAAAAAATAGAAAACATCAACATAAAAATGGGAGAAACCCAAGCAAACCTAGACGGACCTCATAAACCTAGTTTAATCTAAAAAACTTACAATTTGTTAAACCATGGACTCGAGTTCAGTCAAGAAGATTAAATATCATCCAATTTAATTTTGAAAGATGGAATCATTGAAAAAACTATTAATAAAAAGCTTGCAAAAGAAAAGGAACAATAATAATAAAAAAGAATGAGGCTAAAATCAGTAAAGAAAAAACCCAAGGAGGATGAAATCTAAAAAAAACATTATTAGAAACAAAAAAAAATTACAATTAAAATAATTAGGACAAAATTTGAAAGATTAAAAAATAATAGGGGGTGAAATTGAAATCATTTGTAAGATGATAGATTGTTTATAAATTTAAAAATGCTAGGGGTGAAATAGAAAAAAATTGTTAAATGCTAACCCAATAGAATTAAATTGAAAACAAAAGTTAAAAAAAAAAGATAAAAAATAAGACATTATCAATTTAGAAAAAAAAAAAAAAACAGGGCACATCTCTTAAACCTGGTTTAATCTCATGAAATGTTTTACCCAAAATCAATTAAGAAGCGTAATTTTCAACTAATTTAATTTCAAATGATGAGATAAGTAGAAAGTATTAATAAAAAAAATCTGCAAAAGCAACTAAAAGAATGAGGATAAAATTTGATGGAAAAAACCCAAGGAGGATGCAATTTAATGAAAAAAATAAAAAAATAATCCAAAAAATAAATATTAATTAAAAGAATAAGAACCAAATTTTAAAGATTAAAAAAAATAATACGTGGTGAAATTAAAAATATCTATAAAAACCAAGCGAACCTGGACAAACATCCTAAACATGGTCAAATTTTAAAAAACTCGCAACTTATAAAACCTTAGATCCAATTCTCATCAAGAAATTTATTGTAAGCCAATTTAAAAATACAAATTTCAAAAACTTGTTAAAGAAAAAAAAGATAACAAAAAAAGCCTCAAGCGAGCCCGACAACCAACTCAGATCAATAAATCGAACACATGACCTAAGACATGAAATTGGGATAACCCTATAAATAGGAAAGCAAAACAAACACCAGAAAAAATAAAAATAAAAATATTTTTAAAAAAATAGAAGTCGACCCGGGCTGATCCTTTAGATCTATTACTCGAGTCATGAGACTAAGGTGACGCCATTAAAGTCAAACTCGAAAAAATAAAGAAGCAAGATTCTTAATAAAACAAACATTGATGGATGAGATTGACAAAAAAATAAGAATAAAAAAAATAGTTAAAATAATTATGACTAAATTCGACATAAAAATTAAATGAAATTAAATGTTTTGGAAAAAATGAAGTGAAATTAAATGTTTAGGGATGTAATTGTAAGAAACAAATCCATTAAGAAAATGATTAAAAAATAGCAATTAAAAGAATTATGACCAAAATTAACATAAAAATTAAATGAAAATAAATGTTTCCGGGTGGAATTGAAAAAAAAACAATTAAGAAAATGATTCAAAACTAAAAGAATGAAGACCAAATTTGAAAACAATTTAAAAAAATCAAATGACCAGGAATGAAATGGAAAATAAAATCCAATTAGAAATAATCAATGTAAATAAAACAATTGCAAATAAAAGAAGAGGGACTGAATCAAAAGTAATTTTGAGCCAAACCACGCCAAATCATCATACACGCACCACCTAGAGAGGAAGAGGATGTTGGGACAAATCAAATGATGTGGCAGAATTCGGTTACAACCGCTAGAGCCAGTCGCACGCGCCGCTAGAATGCGACGGAGTGGCTGGCGTGTGCCAGGCACCCGTCAGAAGCTTTTTTGTTTTTTTGTGCAAAAACCAAAAATTTTCTTAGGACTAAACAATACAAACAAACAAACCATGATAAAATTACAACTAAGCTCCTAAAAACAAGGTTTAAAAAAATTCAATTGTAAGGGTAATGCAGTAATTCAACTGTTCTATAAAACATGAAAAATACAAAAATGCCCTTGTGCATAAGGCATTGCAATATTTTATTCAAGTGTTACATTAATAATTTTATTATGTATTAAAAAATAAATTTATTAAAATAACCCCGCATAATCCTTAGAAGATATTTATATTATGATGAAAAGACCACTTTGCCCTTGAAGAAAATGTTAAAGATAAAATGATCGGGTAGTAATTATACTATTATAATAATGAATAGTAATGTGTTTTGGGGCACAATAATATTGGGATAACTAACATATATTTTCAAAATCAAATATATAAATTAACAACAAAATAAAATTTTATATAATAAATTGTTAAATATAATTATGAATAAATAAATAAATACTGGGCCTATATCGTTGTCTACAATCCCGGCCCATAAGATTTTGCTCTCTTTACCTATAACTCACACCACTGCAGCTTGCTTGCCTTGTGAAATCTCTCTCTCAAACAAATTTATTTGTTTTTGTAATTGATTGAAAAAGAAAGAACAAAAAAAAAAAAGGGGGAATAAACAGAGACAGAAGATGGCGACGGCAGAATCGTTGGTGGCGCAAATCCAAGGGCTATCAAGCAACGCGGTGGATTTAGGTTTGTTATCGATTCACTTGAAGAAAGCAGATGAAGTGCTACACAATGAGTCGACTCGGCTTTTGGCTTTTCTTGAACAGCTCGACCCGACTCTTCACTCACTCGGTTATCTTTATTTTTTGTGAGTCGCAGCATTATTCTTTATTTTTTCTTAAAAAAAATACGTTCACTGTGATATGTTTAGCTAGTTAAATTATTATTATTGTTATGAGATAGTTTTATTGTTAAAAAGAAGAAGAAAGAAGTTTTCGATATTTTAGGGTTCATTGTGTTAGAAATGGATGGTTGTTGAAATTTAAGAAAGACTAAGTTTTGAAATCAGAAGAAGAAGAAGGGTATGACTATTATGTTGATTTGGGTTTAGAGAATGAGTTACTTTTGTGGTTTTTTATTTTTATTTTTATATATAATTGTATATGTATTTATTTACTTATTTATAAGTGGTGAATGGGTGGCAGAGAGGCATGCACTTCTGGGCCGGTTACCAATGAGCAAGCGAGAAGACTGGTTTTGATCCTTTCCAGGTTTCTCACTTGTTGTGTTGCAGACCAGATTCGTTTGGCGTCGGAAAAGTGTATTTTATTTTTGTTTACCCTGGATTAAATTTAAAATGTGTGTGATTAGAATGTTGTTTTTCTATTTACTTAGTTGATGCTAACTAATCTTTTTGAGTTGGCAGTCATAGCTGTTAGTAAGAGATTCAAAGACCAAGTTTTGATGCTTGAAGTACCAATGCGTGGTGTGGCCCCTTTGCTGGAAGCTGTGAAAAAACTACGCTCATCCTCTGAACATTTGACTGCTTTGCATCCGGATTTTCTTCAACTTTGTTTGTTGGCTAAGTGCTATAAAACTGGTCTTTCCATTCTGGAGGATGATATTTTTGAGGTTGATCAGCCACGGGACTTTTTTCTCTATTGTTATTATGGGTGAGTGAGTTGCTGCTTGACCTTCTGTACCCGCTGTTACTTTCATTATGCTAAGCTGCTTTGCTTGATCTGCTGTTGTTCAGTTAATAATTTGTTGTGTCTGCTTTCTAATTGACTGTTTCATTATGTAATTTAATTTAGCAATTAATTTCACAAACTAGAAACTTAATAATTTGTGTTTGTCTGATGAATAGAGTTAGTATCTTTTCTCTTTGGGATGATTATGTAATTGAAAATGGCAGGATTATTTTGTAGCTAAGATGATGTTAGAACATCTGCATGGTTGTCAAGTGTACTCCCATGGAGGAGACTTTAATGGGCTTGCTGTATAAGTCCAAAACCTGTGAGTTGAAATCATGTAAACAAGCATAACAATTGCACATGAAAACACATTGGAGTTTCCTGCTTTTGATGGTGACATAACCTTTACCTCACCTAGATACAAATCATTTAAGCATCTTGCAACCAATTTGTCATCTCTTGTATTTAGACGAGGAATTTCTTTGAATGCATCTGACATTTGACATCATGACAGGGGGATGATATGTATTGGACAAAAGCATTTTCAGAAAGCACTGGAGCTTCTTCACAATGTATGTGATCTAGTTAGAATATGTTTGTCCACTTTGACAATCTACTCATGTTGCAATAGTTTTACTTTGGTACTAGTTCTAATTGCTTCTCTCTCATCTCAGGTCGTGACGGCTCCTATGTCTTCTATAAATGCTATAGCTGTTGAAGCATTCAAAAAATATATATTGGTTTCTCTCATTCAAAATAGACAGGTATGCTTTAGTCTTTTGACATTTATTATATGAATTTGGGATGTATTCAGCAATCTATGGTCATGATAGGAAAAGTAATTACTTTTCCAAGCTTATGTGTTTATTACTTCAGTATTATTCTTCGCTGGCCTGGATTTGCATTCTAGATGAGTTTTGACATCACAAGATCACCTATAATTCATTTCTCTCTTAATTTCTTTGAAACAGCATTTTATGTTTTCTTTCTCTCTGTTTTTTTGGTTGTTGCTGGCAGTTCTCAACCAGCCTCCCTAAGTACACTTCTTCAGCAGCTCAGAGAAATTTAAAGACCTTGTGTCAGGTGATTACAACTTCTAAGCTGTACGTTGCAAGCAAAATTGATTGTTGATTTATAGTGTCCACATTAATACTTTAATTATCATTTGTGTCCTTGACAAAAAAAAATTTCAGAAGTTGTTTAACTGAATCTCTAACACAGCTTGCAAAAACAAAAGAACCACAACGATTGAGTGGATAGTGTGGCGCGTGTGGAAATGAAGCACTTTTTTTTCTTTCCCCCCCTTTTTAGGTGCGCTTAAAAATACATAGAACTACCCAGCTTGCAAAAACAATAGAAGTTGTTTAACTGAATATGTAACATAGCTTGCAAAAACAATAGTACCACAATTGCAAAAACAATAGTACCACAATGACTGAGTGGATAGTGTGGTGTTTTTGGAAATCAAGCACTTTTTTTTACTTTCTCCCCTTTTTAGGCGTGCTTAAAAAAACTGTCCTTTCTTAAATTGTATTATCCTATGCATGGAAACTAATTTTATCATAGAACTACCCAGCTTCCAGTGATAAAATTATATTCTAATTTGCTTGGATAAAAGCTGCTTTCACCATGGATATGTTAGGTTGAATCTATTTTAAAATGTAATGTACCATATCAATCTCTTTGGTTATCTTACATTCATCAAATGGAATAAATGGTATTCTTTTTTCTTTTCTATTTTTGATGAAATATTTGCTGTTTCCATCAACAGTGTTTGTGTCTCTTCATGCAGAATTCTGCATTCATATTTTTGATGAAGTTTTTGGGTTCTATTGTCTTACAAACTTTCTTTTACCCTTTGAGCAGCCCTATATGGAATTAGCAAGTAGTTATAGCAGCGGAAAAGTTTCAGAATTAGAGACATACATTCAGACAAACAGGGAGAAGTTTGAAAGTGTGAGCCTACAGTTATACATTTCACATTTACACATAGTGAGACAAATTTAAGATCTATTCATCATCATCTAAAACAGGCTTTGTATTCTTTTTCAGGACAATAATCATGGACTGGTGAAGCAAGTCGTATCATCCATGTATAAGAGAAACATTCAGAGATTGACCCAAACGTATTTGACTCTTTCCCTCCAAGACATAGCCAAAATTGTGCAACTTAGCAGTCCTAAAGAGGCAGAGATGCATGTGCTTCAAATGGTAGTTTCCTATGCAATTATCCTTGATGCTAAGCTTACAGCAGTTTCATATATAACTTTCCTTTTATTTTTTTGTATGATCAATTTATTGCAAAATACTGAAAGTAGAAAGACCACTAATAGTGCACTCCTGTATCTTATACCATAATTTAAATTAACAATTTCATTTGAAACTGTAGATCCAAGATGGTGAGATATATGCAACAATCAACCAGAAAGATGGTATGGTTAGATTCTTAGAGGATCCAGAACAATATAAAAATTGTGAGATGATTGAGCATATCGATTCATCAATTCAGAGGTACAGTAGCTGGGATTTTACACTTTGATTTATGAGTTAAGTACTTCCATTCTACTGCCAATTTCAAGGGAAAAATTATTTGAGGATAACAATGAACATGCTCTAAGGGCCATTGCCTCAAGCTATGTCAATAGTCTTAGACGTGCAACTAGAGGGTGCAGGTTTTGAGTCTTGAGAAGTTCATGCACATATGATGAACCAGACTATTTGCAAATATCACCACCCGAGTTTACACTCCAATGGGACTACAACTAGATTGTGATTATGGATCAAAATCTCATAAATCATCTTATGAACACAAAAACTATTTGGATGTCTTTGCCAAACATGATTGAAGTGCCTTATAACTTTTTTCTCTCAGGTGAATATTAACCTTTTAAGACCATGATAAACTCATTATTTGCACTGTGCATCTTATGGTTTGGTAACAATAGATATGAATTGCATTATTGGTGGGGACACCAGACGCATACTGTATATTACATGAGTATATATATGGACGGAGACGATAAAGAATGGCCTGACTTGTTACTTTTTGGTTGGGAGATTAAGCCCATTTAGGTCGATTTCATTGTTTTTGTTTTATTTGTATTATTTATGTTAGACAATTTTAATTGATGGATTGAGCTCAATAGTGATGTTTTAGGGTTATGCTATATTTTTCTTTTTGTGAGATAATTTTTTATTTGACTATTCCTCTGAATTCTCCTCCTTCCTAGCTTTTCTTTCCCTACTTTTAATTCCTGGCTTCTTTCTTTCTTTCTCTACTTTTATCTTTCTTTAGATTATTGTCTTATATCAACTTTGGTATCAGAGCATAGGCTTTTAATTTTTTTTACAGTTAATCGTTCTCTTAGGGCTTGTGAAAATCCTCAAAATTCAACACTGTTTCTAAAACTTAGAAATTGTGTAGAATCATCAATAGTTGATCTAGATTGGAAAAAAAAAATTGTTCATCTTCTAACGCAGACCCATTCATCCCTAAACCCTAGACATGCTATCCCCTCAGCCACTACCATGACAATCATAACAGCCGATCGTTCCTTGTCTTATGCAGTATCTGCCATTTTAACACCTAAGAAAGATGAATCATGGAGAATGTGTGTGGATAGTCGAGCTATCAACAAGATTACAATTGAGTATCATTTTTCCATTCCTTGATTGGATGACATATTAGATGTGATGGCCAAAGCCTAAATTTTCTCTAAGATTGACCTAAAAAGTGAGTATCATCATATTAGAATCCATCCAGGAGATGAATGGAAAACTGAATTTAAGATTAAAGATAAATTATATGAGTGACTAGTCATGTTTTTTGGCTTTTCCCATGCACCAAGTACTTTTATGAGGGTAATGACATAGTTGCTTAGGCTTTTTATAGGAAAATTCTTGGTGGTGTATTTTGATGATATCCTTATTTATAGCAAAACCAATGGAGCATTTAGTTCACCTCATTCAAGTTTGTACCATCATAAGAAAAGTTTGTCAATGTCAAAAAATGTTCTTTCTTCATGGATCAAGTGGTTTTCTTAAGGTTTATAGTGTCATGTGAGGGAATCTCTGTTGATCCCTTAAAAATCCAAGCAATTGTAGATTGGCCTGAGCCTAAGAATATTCATGTAGTTCGTAGTTTTCTTGAGCTTGTGACTTTCTTTTGTCGTTTCATCAAGGGATTTAGCACCGTCATGTCTCTATCATAAATTGTTTGAAATAATGAGTTTCAATGGAGTAAAAGAGATAGTAAGACATTTGTGAAGGTTAAGAAGATAAATTGTTTGAAATAATGAGTTTCAATGGAGTAAAAGAGATAGTAAGACATTTGTGAAGGTTAAGAAGATGACAGAGGCCCTAGTAATGCGGCTTCCTAACTTTACTAGGTGTTTGAAGTAGAATGTGATGCCTTAGGAGTTGGTATAAGTGGAGTACATAGTTAGGAACGTCACCATGTAGCTTACTTTGGTGAGAAACTTAACGAGGCCAAATCAAAGTACTCAACCTATGATAAAGAATTTTATATGGTAGTTCAGGCCTTGCGCTATTGGCACCATTATTTGCTATCACAAGAGTTTGTTTTTTACTCTGACGATTAGGCCCTTCGCAATCTCAACTCTCAAAAGAAGCTCAACCATAGGCATGATAATTGGTTTGAGTATTTGCAAGCCTATTCATTTGTATTGAAATATAATCCTGGAATAGAAAATAAGGCGGTAGATGCCTTGATTTGTGTAACGTTGTTATCCGTAATGAGTGTTGAAGATACTGAATTTGAGAGACTCAAAGAGAAGGATGAATCTTGTCCAGAATTTGGAGAAATATATATGGCATTGAGAGAATGACAATGAGAGATGAGAGTAACTGTGTTGTAGATGGTTATTACCTCTAGGAAAGGTATTTGTTTCGAGATAATAAGCTTTGTATCCCGAAGACATCAATGCATGATTTTTTGATGTGGGGATTCATGTTGGAGGTTTTTCAAGACACTTTGGAAGAAATAAAACCATTGAAGAGGTGTAACGTCAATTCTTTTGGTCTAGCTTAAAAAAAGATGTAGCTAAGTCGATAAGTCAATGTCGAACATGTCAACTAGCTAAGCATAGAAAATAGAACATTAGTCTTTACACTCTTTTGCCTATTCCCATTTGCCCTCGTAAGAAGTATGAATTTTGTGCTTGGGCTTTCATGTACTGCAAAGAAGCATGATTCTATCTTTATGGTTGTCCATCACTTCTCTAAGATAGCCCATTTTATCCTTTGCACTAAGACCATGGATGCTTCTAGAGTTGCGAAAATCTATTTTCACGAGATTGTCAAGTTGTATGACATTCCCCAAACCATAGTCTTGAATAGGGATGTTAGGTTTATGAGTTATTTTTAGAAGACACTTAGTCATATGATGAGAACTAAGTTGAGATTTTTTAGCGCCCACCACCTCCAAACTGATGGTCAAAATGAGATGGTTAATAGGAGTTTAGGCAATCTTTTGAGATGTCTAGTGCGTGATCATAATAGAAATTGGGATTTGGTTCTTCCTATAACCTAGTTTGCCTATAATAGCTCCGTCAATAGATTAATAGGCATGAGTCCCTTTGAAGTTGTACATAGTTACAAGCCTAGAAAGCTTTTAGATGACCTTCCTATGTCTCCTTATGCTAGGTTGTTTGAGTCATTTGTACGTAGAGTTCAGGATTTACATGTAGAGATCACGAAGCAGATTCAAGCAAGTAATGTGCAATATAAACTTCAAGTTGATGTACAGATGACATAATAAATTTAATGT
>Ga0307517_10011330_pt1 | contig 12365 bp, 10 predicted proteins | sample 23_EM_MG_FD_194515 | JGI IMG/M metagenome (GOLD analysis project Ga0307517, IMG submission 194515) | Populus trichocarpa ectomycorrhiza microbial communities from riparian zone in the Pacific Northwest, United States - 23_EM | ecosystem: Host-associated > Plants > Roots > Unclassified | place...
TATCTTCGAAATCCACTGTCGGCAAGGAAAGGTAAAATATATGGGAACCGATTTCTGGTGGCAGTTTGTGAATGAAAGGATCGTGGATTTCGTTCGCCTTGCTCCCAGCACGCGGTGTTTCTCTTTCCAGTTTGGTAATTTCTTCTTCCAGTTGTTCGATTTTCTCTTCTCTCTTTGCACGGTAAACATGGATCGCCTTCCAGTACATCGCAAATTATCGTTTGGTCCTCAGCTTCAACTTCGGATCCCCTGCAACGATGGCATAACACTGCCATATTCGGAGTGCCACTGGCAGAAAGTCATGCATCTTGTTAGAACGCGCACAACATAAAGAAGTGAGGTCGGTATATACCTCTATCTATGAGTATGAGTGAAATCCCAGCCGCCAAGGACCCACGCGGAATCCGGATGGCAAGTTGGAGAATGCCAGTTGTCAGTTATGTGTTTGATCGTGTTTGCAGTTCGCAATCCTTTCACCTTCACACAACAACAAGCCTATAGCTAGGAAATTCTACAAGTTCGTCTGGATTCGGATGCAGAATGGCATGGCCTCCTTGAAAAAAACCCACCCAACTAGCTTTTATAGTAGGGCACCTCGCTATGTACATGCAATGTACATCCTACTGGCAACTGCGGCCCGTGACGACGCAGAAGGGAGTTTCCCTTGAAATTTGCTTGAAATCGTATTTGTTCGACATACATGAATATTTGAACTGGCACAACTCGTCCAGAATTCTATCGTTGGACTGGCGTCATCGACCACGCCCGCTATTTTCTTCCGTGCCACCTACAGCCACCTACGGAATATGATCGGTGGCTCTCTTATTCTGCTTGTTTGGTGTGGTCTGTTCACACCGGGGCCTCGCTTTGTCTCTTCGTCTAATTTTACGCTCCACGTTTATATCACTTTCACCTTCACAAAAATCTGCGACCGTCTTCAATACTTATTGGCAGGCCTTTTCCAATTCAGGTTTATACTCAACGAGGGTGACTGCATCGCCAACAAGGTTGGGCCTATGTCGATACAAACTCCTGCCAGTGTTCATCGTACTCCTAGAGCCTCTTCTGGATCCTTGACTCGTTGTAAACAAGATGGCGGATCGGCGGAATTACACTATTCTCTTTCCCAACACTACTATATACTCGCTTTATTCCCAGCGAAAAACCTTCTTGCAAACCTGCAGAGATCGGGAGACCGGGGTCACTTTGTGTTCATTAACATTACAATGTCCGACGATTCCTCCCGATCTATTCTCAGTGTACGTTCACTTGCCCCGGGTTCGAAAAGGCGTGTTATTTCCAGCTGGACGGTCTAAGTACAAGAGTTCTCTTGGCCCGTCAACGGCTACCCCCCTTCTATCTATCGAGGCACTGAATCTATATAGCTATGAACCCGGTTATAATACAACGACATATATCCGCTGGACTGACCTTCATGTTGGAGAAAAATGTTTGGCTGGGTCGCCTCGGGGAGTATTGGGTATACTTAATTCTCGGTTTTATGTAAATTTCGGGGATCTCGGTTGGGTATTCATTCGTTCGTGATGAGTGATCGTAAAAGGATTGGTTTTTATTTTTGGTTGACTGACACGTTCTATCTCCTTTGATCTGTCCTCTTCTTTCCTCACACACAACGGATATTCTGAACGGCATGGATCCCTGATTCTGCTGGAGAAAATGGCTTCCTACCTCGGCTTCAAAACCTAATCACACCTTTTCGGCTCCGCTTATATCATCCAGAAATGTAAGAGTCATCCATTATCCATACCTAGTACTATGATACTTCCTTCCCCTAAGTAAGCCCCTGCCTGATGATGGGAATTATTCAACGGTAGCATCAAAAAAGAAAAAGAAAAAAGGGACATCATTTGGTCATATCCTTCCTAATTTGGACTCCTTCTCTTGCGTTATCCCACATCCTTTCATGTCAGAAATGGAGTCCTTCCAGTGGTGAATGGACCCCAATTTCTCTTACAATTCCTCACAAATGTCCAGCTTTCACATATCTAGCATCCAGCAAGTCATATTCCGTCGCAACAACGGGAGTTTCCTGCCGTCGAATAACCGGAGAACAAGAACTTGAGACAAGATTTTTTCGGCACCGTATGTGAGCGGCTCAACAAAGCCGTCATGAACATCCTTGAACTGACGAATTACCTCAGATTTTACCTTTTGACCTGCTCTTGGTGTGATATTTGACACCATGGCGTCGTCTCAGGCAATACCTGAGCCAATGAACTCGTCGCCACACCATTCCAAGGTCAAGGTCACCATCACCCTCGCAGATCCGAGATTCGTCGCCGGAGCACATGTCTCTGGAAAATTGGAGATGGAGTGCAGAGCGGACAGAGGGCTAGGCATCGGAATCATGATGGTGGAGCTTTTCGCTCTCCAGGGTACGCATTGTTTAAAAAAATTCGATATATGAATGAAAGTTTTAATCTCATGCGTAGAACTGACTTCGAGAGACCATTCGGCGACATCTACTTTCCTTCACAGCCGTCGTCTTTTTCAGGGCCCGGGTTTACCGCCTTCCAACGCCGTGCAGGCGCACCCTCAGCCTGGTGACCCCCATTTACCTCAACACTACTACCAGGCTCGCCGTGGGCACTCTACTTTCTTGTTTCGAATCCCCATACCCGCTTCATCGCCTTCTTCGATTTCTTTTGGATCCGGCTTGGCCAAGGTTCGCTATGAAGTCCGGGCAAGTGTGGGCGTCCACTGGAAGAACGAGAAACACCTCATCACCGACAAGCACCCAATTGAAGTCGTTGCGTCTTACCCATATGAGGAAACCTATCTGGGAAAAGTACCAGAGGGTATCATCGTCGGCGAAAACGGCAAGCTGTGGATGCAGGGCAAGATGGTTGGCGGCGTGATCGTCGCGGGCGAGAGTGCTTGTCTAGAGCTGCAGGTGAAAAATCACTCCAACAAAAAGGTGATTGTGGTTCCCTTTTCTTTGGCGGGGTATATTGCTGATACTTGTTCTAGAATTCCGGATTGACTCTGACTTTGACGCGAACGCTCTACTTGCCTGGTTCTGCGGTCGCCCAGCAACGCTTGACCCCTGTTCAAATATCGGACACCCTTACAACCGTTCCATTCCGCGGGCCCGAGTACATTATACCCCCGGGCGCGGAAGGAGTGGCTAATCTAGTATTCGACGTGCCGAAACATGCCAGAGGTGTTAGAGGTGGGACTTTGGATGGAGAGGAAGCAGAAGGAGGGGTTGGCCCGCGGCATACGGAATCTCTGTTTGAAATTAAATGCAAAGTGGAGGTTAAGCTGACGATGGGGATGGGAAGGTTCGTTCCTTTGCCATTTTCATTGGTCTATCTGAAGTTGTCGTAGCAAAGACATTTTATTGGAGATTCCTGTCGAAGTTGTCCACCCTTCCGCACTTCCGCCACCACAAGCACCACCGGGACCTTATGCACAAGCTTACCCTACTCCGGAGACGATGCTCAGCCCAACTCATTACAACCCATACTACCCTGTGCACCCAGCATCTCCGGCACCGCTCCAAATGCCTTACGTTGATCCTACCCAGAATCAAGTCTGGCTTCCTCCGCCCATACCCGCGCCTCAAGCATACCCTTATGATGTGTATCAGACGCCCATGCCACCACCTCTCCTCCCATACGCCGTCCAACAGCAGCGACACTACCACTCTCCATCACCACCGCAGAACCTCCTCTCTCCACTTGGGTACGTCCCACGACCATCTAGCGCCGGCCCAGTCGCCTCGGCCTCCCAGGTCCCTCCGCCAATGATTTCTGGAATGCCTGCGTTGCTGCCGCCTCCGCCCTTGTTGCCTCTGCAGGAGTTGAACCACCACCCACCAACAGCAGAACAGTTCGTGCCAGAAGAAGGTAAAGGCGAACTTGCGTCACGCGTAGCGCAGCATCTCCGACTTTCGTCTAGAAATCGGTCCGTGTCTCCCCAAAGCCATCGATACCCTATCCCGGCTCCCTCTGAGCCTCTCCATATCGCCCGTAACCTTCCGCCAGGTCTCTCTCGAGTGGATAACCTGTCGTTGTCACCTCCAGGAGAAAATGGAGTCGTTCATTCGCCCCGACCGCAACTTACACCTAAACACTCGTTTACGAGGGATCCTATTCTTGGTGCGACGAGCAAGAGTGAACGAGTGGAAGAGCTGGAGAAGATGGCGGATGCGGTTGCGAGGAAGAGTAAGGATCTATCGCATGATCTCCCCAAGGGTCTCAGCGCCATTCTTCAGTCAGCACCGTCGAACGGCGAAGGAAAACTCAAGGAGGAGACGATGGAAACGTTACTCGAAGCGCAGGATGAGGCGAATGCGAATGTCGACAAGACTTTACCCGGGCCACCAGTGCCATCAGGAAAGGACATCATCGCGCCTGTCGCACTTCCCAGCCGACCACGAGCAGATTTGTATTTCTCGGGTCAAGACGATGATATTGGAGCCTCGATACCCGAACCTTCGCCTATGCTATTTGACCGAACACCTTCAACGCCCCCTCTACTCGCTGTCCTTCCTCCTCGTCCGTTACTCCGCCCCACAGACAAAAGCTCCAACCCCAAATCAGAGCTAAAGACCGAAAGCGGCCTTGACGCGCTCGAGAGGCGGCTTCTAGCAGAAGTAGGCACCCGCAAGCTCGACCAACTGTGGCTCGACACGAACGGCAACGAGCCGTCGAAGCAGAAGAGACCCGATATCAGGAGCGTGATGTCCCCCATCGACACCTCTGCTGCGTCCGCAGCGGCGTTCGGTGTGGGCAGCGCGTCGATGCCTATTCAGATGCCGGTTAAGAGTCCTGAGCCGCTGCATGATTCGGCGATTTCGAGTTTGACGTTGGCGGGTGGGTTGGGTGGAGATGATTCGGATGGCGAGTTTGATGGGCGGACGCATAGGGCTGGGAGTATGTCGAGGTCGAGGGGTGGGTCGAGCCGACGGAGTGTGGAACGGGAAGGGTTGGGTACGGGGTTACACCTCCACATGAGGCAGCGTGCGGAAGTTGGTACGCCGACAAAAGCATCAAATAGGGAGAGCGAGAGGGGCAGAACTCGAGATGAAAAGTCCAAAGTTGAGGAGCGAAAGATGGATACGAAGGAGAAGGAAAAAGAGAAAACGAAAGAGGGCAAGACGAGCGGCAAGAAGAAGTCGGATAGGTTAAGCAACAAAACTGCTGCTAAAGGCAGAGTTGCTGCGTGGTTAGGAAGGATCGACCCGGACGTGCCTCCTCAAGAACAGATTATCCCACCGAGTCCGAGTGTCCTTCGTCCACATTTCGATATCGACAACGACCAGGATGATGAGGTTTTCCCTACAATGGATATTGCTCTTGCTGGACTGCCCACGACGACTGGACTTGGGATGGAACCGATTGGATTTGGGGTGGAACCTCCCAAGGATGTTTCTGCCCCGCCGAACCCTCGATCATCAGGATTTGTGCCAATCTCCACCCTCAAACGAGATACTCTCCCAACTCGTCCACTATTAACTAGGGACGCCACGGTGGTGGAGGAGGCAATGAGAATTCAAGATATATGGTCTTCCCAATCTCCACCTACCGCGCAACGAGCACCTCCTCAGTTTCCTCTCGCCGTCGCATCAACTGCACCCCCAGTTTCTATCAGAACTGATCGCAGAGTCTCGCCACCATCATCGAAACCAAATAAGCCACACATGCCACTCTCGTACTCTGCGGCGGCGCGGAACGTGTGGAAGCTGCCAGATACCGTCAAAGCTCAGGATCCGCCGCCGCCGCCGCCGAACAAAGCACTCGCTCAGGCGCGCCCGATCAAACCTCCAGGTGTGGGACGGGTCCATACAGTCTTTCCGCCTCCAAAGCCTGTTGATCCAGAGGTCAAATATGACATCCGTTCAGCGCGTGGTGGAAGGGGCGGCAAAGTTACTTCCGTTGCTAACCTTTGGTCGTCTGGAGCTATCGTGAATCCTGATATGAAAGGAAAGGGGGTCCAGAGATACGAGAATCATGTTGGGGAAACTAAAACTCCTGTGCCGCCGTCCAAGCCCCTTGCCACCGAAAAAAAGCTGTTTTCAGCAGCTGTAATGACTCCTGCACCTCCTCGCAAACAAATACCGGTTGCATCAAGCAGTAACATTGGAGGCGCAAAACCAACTGACGCCCAAAAACGTCCCGACTCCCGCATTGCGTTTTCTGCTTCCAAGCCGTTCCCTCCCTCTAAGCCCACTGGTCCACCACCTTCTCTCGCACCGAGAAGGGTGCCTTCAGCCACTGCGTTATCGACGGCGCCACAAAGGTCTGTAGGAAAGGCGACCCGGTCAACCGAGGCCTTGATGCAGAAACGACCCGCAACTTCCATGTCGAACCCATATTCATTGCATGGGAAGACCACACCCACACTTTCAACCCCGGCCTTCGATAACCCCAAGCCCCATGCGCTCGCTGCGAACCGGGGTGTGAAACCAGTTATTAAAGGGACTTCTGATCCAGCCGTCGTCTCATCTTCACATGCTGTTCCCCACCTCTCTTCGACTGCATCCCTCGCGCGACCGCCTGGACAGCAACAAATCTCGGGAGTTCAGAAGCGTTTGAATCAGCCTCCTCGACCTATAAAGCCGTCGACTGTGCTCTCGACGTCGCAACCTTCCTTGTCTTCTATTTCTGGAATACCTTCAGATGCACCTCGCCCTGTTTCGCCTAGCAAACCCACCGATCTGGCATTTGGTCAAGCCCGCCTGCGAGATCTAATTAAGAAGTATCAAGCGCATGGACAAAAGACATAGTAGTGGCTACTAAATAATTTCTCACCAGACCCATTTACTCACTATCATTGTTCTAACACCAGCTACATACATACATGCATTGCTGACCCTTCAGAGGAATTACAGTCATCTCATTTTTTGGGGGTTGATTTGTACATTTTCTGTATATCTTATTTATTTATCTCTTCTTGCTTCATCCTTTCTTGTTTCCGGTTTTCGTTTTTTGCATATCGTGGATCTTGATACATCGTGTTGTATGTAATGAACCTTACGAAGAATTTGTAATGATAATTTCCATGTGAATGCCTCGCGTTGATGAGAAAAGCCAAGCGAAAGATAGGGTATAATCGACAGCGGTGCAAAGAGTGGTAGGTGTACGAAGGGGGAAAATTAAAGGTGGAGCTCTACGTGTGCGTGTGTTGGGTAGTAGTATACAATAATGCAGTCGTTGTCATCTCGCCGTGGTGGGAACAACCATAACAGCTGGCTGGGGGTCTTAATGTACAGTGGGAAATCCATTGGAGAAACGAGGCGTCGAAAGCGATAGTGGCGGAGCCGTGGTAATTTATGTACCCTGTGAGTTATTGCGTATCATCGGTTGTTAAGATATCGATGTGAAACTGGCGCCAGTCCATCTTGGCAGGTGCATCCCACTCCAAGTCCTCGAGGATGGGTTCCGCAGCAAGGCTGGGCTCCTCCTCCAAGATCAAAAAGAAATCGGATTTCTCTTGAGTGGCGAAGACGGTGGTGACAGGAGGACAATATTGGATCGAGGACCGACGGGAGCGAGATGGGAGAGGCATGGTGTGGATAGATGTGGGGCGTTCGCGGCGGGTGAAGATATGGGAGGAACGATTGGATGAAGGGGTAGTGAATGACAGGAACGACTCCCCTTTAGGGGTCTCGGCGGGGGAACTATCCGATGACAGATCGATGAACGTCGACCTTGCCTCAGGAGAGTATTCGAAGGGATCTACGTTTTGATGAAGAGCTGAGCTAGATGTACAAAAAATCACAACAAGATGAATGATGATCATCACACCAACGAAAAGATTTCTTACCTGCCGTTCGGAACAGATGGCGTCAAAGGCCCACCGGCCGTTACCCATACCTCGGGAATGGAATCCTCTGAACGACTGAAAAAACGAGAGCTGCGGCTACTTCTCCTGGAGGAGGAAGAGACTCTTGAATTCTCATCGTTGTTGGTGGTCCAAGGTTTACGATCGAATAACCGTGAGGAGAAGTAGACAAAAGAGGACCGTCGCCCACGGGCCTTTTCATGGGGTATCGGCTTCGTGGTTGCGCTTTGCATGAGCATGGACGCGGGTCGTCGACGCTGGGTGATGTCTAGGAGGGTGCGTCGGGTGGTTGAAGAGGATGGAGCAGTCGGAGCGACTTCCAATGAACTGCGGCGGGAGGAGGAACAACGAGTAGTCACGGCACGGAACCCAGAGGTGAAGAAATCCGAGTAACCACGAACGACATTGGGCGCCTGCATGGTAGGGACAGAGGCAGGAGGGGCAAAGGCCTGTGGATGCAAATCAAAATATGGTTAGATGTATATAAAGCAAACCAGGTCAGCGTGTTGGTGGCGGTGACGTCGACAAGATTGATGTTAAGGGGCGAATATCAATTTCCCCGATTAAGAGGTAAGGTTAAGGCGGGAGTCCCCATCAGGGTCCAAGGACAATTGAGTAGCAGCCCAATTATTCCATGAAACGTAAACGACCACCCACACCGAATTATCAATGCCCCTTCATTTTAAAAAAAAACTGCGAAACGTACTGTCCCCCCCGTCCTTCGGGTTTTCGGGCACAACTTATTAGCAGTTTATTTTAACCTCCAGGCTGCGATAGGGCAATTTCATTGTATTGCTTATCCAAGAATAACACTGATCTGCTCACAGCCTAGATTGTTGGAACGTGCAAGTGGGCGACCTAGCACATTCTGGATCAGCCACTTGATACGGATAAAAATTCCCTGATGTTCTAAACATATGTCGATGACTACACCTGCTTCCCAAAGGTCTTACCAAGTTCACATTGAACCGGAACTTGGGCATTGGAAATTTAGGCTTGCGGGATTTACGGTCCGAAGGTTAGAACATTCTGGGTATGGTTTTCACGGCGGCCGCTTTAAAGTAACACCTCGATTGAAGGAAGGGAAGGTTTCCTTTGCTTCCTACCAAAGAAGTTAGCCGTTATCGACCTGCAACGTCCGGCAACACCTTGAAGGGGACGATCACGCGCATCGGTAACCTGAGTTGATGTCCGGCTTTCACTTGTCACATTGTCGACGGGCGCCCTCCAATGATAACCATCGTGAACGCTAATTGCAATCGTATTTTCAGTTCAACCCATATGAAAAGTCCCAACACGGGACTATAAATGCAAAAATGGAAGAGGCTTGGCAATGATAAATACGCACTTACTGGCCTCTGATGGCATGGAAACGCGCAAAATTTGAAAGACATTTTCTTTCCATGAGTCGAGCTCACCAGTGGCCGAGTCGCAGCGGAGTCCTTATCTGAGTTCCAGTTAACATGTGTCCGCGTTATGGATGCCAACATTCTATAAAGGTGTTTGAGTTGGAAACACTTGATACGAGAATCGGCTGATCACTGAAACGATGTGACAAGGCTCGCAAAGGGAAAAGCGGCAGAACCAAGATGCGAGAGCGATGAGACAAATAGCACCCAAGAGAGAGGAAGAATGTACATGTAACCGCAGCCGGAAATGTAAAATTCCCATCGAGAAGCATCACGAGAGGCCAGCAATATGGATTATAAGGCACCCCGCAAGTAGCGGACACGCCGACGGAATGGTGTGGGCGATAAAGCGCGAATCATCAACCGAGGGCTGATGTATGTATGTGCATCACCATAATTATAATACATCTGAGCTATCAAAAGTTCATCAATAAAAATCCAGTAGTAAAGAGCAAGAATGACTACGAAATCACCGGAATGAAAAAAAGGACACCTAGACATGGTCCAAGTTATTTCTTCACAACGTGCGACTGCTCACTAACTCGGGAAAGCCTGTCCTTTTGTGCCTCCGCAATTATCCGCCTTTGATTAAAGTAGTCAATCTGTGGAGACGAGTAAATTCACGACCAAGATAAGGCGCATCGCCGATATCGATGGGCTTCTAGAGGAAACAACTTACCCAACTCCTGGCACAGTTACCCTCATAGAGCTTCTTCTCTTTCGAACATGCCTTTCCCTCCTCCCCTGCCCTGACCACACCAACACTATCTAGACACGCGAAATATGCATCTCTCGTTTCCCAGCATTGTTGCCGGTCCTGCCTGTTTGGAGCTCCTTCATCTTTCTTCGGCGTACTTGAAAACCAGCCCATAGATAGATGCAAGGGACGAGAACAAGTCAATGGTTGCTGTCAAGTTTGACGGAAGGTTGCGTTTTACGGTTTGGTCGTGAATTCCCACAATACTTAATTCCGATCACGTGTGGCCTTCGCCTCTTTGATTTTCCAAGTTCTTCCACGAAGTTGAAGGCTGACTCGGGCTGACAATGCTGGTGCTCAGTGCTCAGTGCTGAGCTTGCCTCCCACAAGTTTCCACGATGAAAAATTTATATCTACAATCAAAAGCATTTATGATTTCCGAAATCTAACCATTCCTCTTGCATTCCTCGAACCATGGAGATAACGTATGCGCCTTTTAAATTACTTCTTGATTAGAGGCGTATTCTTGATGCTGGTATCCAACGACCACTGGCACTCGTGACAATCCTTCTTGTCCACGTGTTATAGCTAATCTTAAAACCCCTTCCATTGTGAACTCTCGCTATGCCAGATCAAGGACAATAGAACTTGTACGAACTTCCACACGGTAATTTGGGCCTGATGTACCGTGGGCTCCTTGTTGAAGTAACTCTTACACATGTCAGATGCAAACCACTGCTGGTGCTCAGCGCTCAGCCCTGTACTTGCCTCCCACAAGTTGCCACGATGAACAATTTATATCGACAACCAAAAAGGCGTTTATAATTTCAATCTAACCATCTTGGAGATAAGGTATGCATCTGTAAATTGGCTTCGGAATGATGAATTCTCCTTCTATTTTTTCTATTTTTGGGTAAGGGGGTAGTCGCCTGGTCTTGAGCAAGTCGGGAAGGATTCATACGGCGTCGATGTGAAATTGTGATGTGTGAGAGCCTAATTTGAGGATAGGAACGGAGGTCGTAGGCACGCGACGCTTGACATAGGCCAAAGGCCCAACGAGCATAATGGGAATTAAAATGAAAATAAAAAATAGGAACGGAGGATCATACGAAATTGGTGTTGAGGGCGTAGGCAATTTATTGGTGACTTAGAAGAACCTGAGGCCTGACCTTTGAGACCGCCATACATTGCAGCGGAGTGGAAAGAGAAGTTCGATGAGGTCAATTTCATGGAGTGCGGGTTGACCACCACACAGCAAGTAAAATAGGACTGCGAATTTGATAGTCGACTACGGGAGACGACTAGTATCCGAAACTTGACACCAATTTCGGAGGACTTAAACCAATCAATCCGAATCATTCAAAACATGAGCGCTCCGCTCTCTCCTTAAACCTCTGCGGTGGCTGCCTGTATGAAGATGAGATGTGGGCTCCTCATTTGGTCCTCATTGTCGGTCTGACCTCATTTATCCTGGATAAGATCTAATGGGCGTGCTGCGTTTTCTATCCCACTCATGGATTCAGACGCAGGTTGGTAGAAACAAATAAAAAATCAGTGTTAACATTCACATTGGCATTTTATGGCTCACGTACAAATTAGTCTCACGTGATGGGGAAAAGTAGTTCCGGACGGAATCTAGATTCTAGCTGCCACACCTATCACCCACGGCCGTCGCGGTCTCGTCTCCTCAAGTCCCTTCGATCTGGTATTTTATTCACCATTTATAAGCTGACTCTCAGGTAGATACTCATCCAAACTATTTCATTAGGTTTCGCCAACGACAAGCACGGTCCATCAACGATCCTATGGGGGAACCAGGTTTATGCAGCCGTTGTAAAGAAGTCGATACCGAGGACCTACCAATCGCCTGTACTTTGTTGGAAGGTAACCCTTGCTCCGCGTGCGAAGAGAAGGAAGCGATCCGAGAGAAAATCAAACAACTGGAAGAAGAACTTACCAAACTAAAGGCGAAACATCACGCGCTGAAAGGCAGGGTGAACGCAATCCACGATCCATTTATTCACAAATTGCCACCAGAAATCGGTTCACATATATTTCGCCTCTGCTTTCCGACATTGGAATCCGAAAGTACTCACCTATGGTCGAAAGCGCCGAAATTTACTGGAGCGTTGAGACTGGGAGCAGTGTGTCAGAAGTGGCGCCAGTTGGCATGGGCAACACCAGACCTTTGGGATACCCTATATGTAGAGATTCCACAGCCACAGTCGATGAAGGGCTCTCTGGTCCAATGGTTGCCTGATTTACTCCGCGAATGGCTGAGTCGATCAGGGATGCGTCCTTTGACTATCTTCTTTCGTTGTCTTAGCTCAGAAGAAAGCGACCACTCCTCATCCGACGACGAAGTTTCCTATGAATCCCCCATTAAAAATTTGAAGTCTGCGGCAGAGATGGTTATAGAGGTCCTTAACCTGCATTCCGGCCGATGG
>Ga0307517_10011331_pt1 | contig 12365 bp, 10 predicted proteins | sample 23_EM_MG_FD_194515 | JGI IMG/M metagenome (GOLD analysis project Ga0307517, IMG submission 194515) | Populus trichocarpa ectomycorrhiza microbial communities from riparian zone in the Pacific Northwest, United States - 23_EM | ecosystem: Host-associated > Plants > Roots > Unclassified | place...
ACGGGTGTCCTCTGGCTTTACATTATTCTACTTAACTAAAGCGAGAGACACCCTATTCTGATAACCAACGATCCTCGAGAGAACTTATTGAGTGAAGCTTTCAGGCTTAACGATATTAAGTTTTACCCCTAGATTCTACTTTGAATTACCTTTATCTTTATTTTGATCCTTACTTCTACTTTGGGTCTTCGGTGCGGTCGCAATCTTAGGATCCGTCTTCCTACAGAGTGCCCCTGTTACACCTGAACAGCACCCGTACGCACTCACTTACAGTTAGGGTCCTCTGTGCTCTCGGCGTCGAAACCAGCACAACGATTCCCCGTCTTCCCGGACCTCCGATACTCCATGATAAGATAATTGAAACAGCGTTTTTGGGGCGTATTCTCCATGCGATAATCCTCATCGAACAGTGTGCCGTGCATGGTATCATCTTCGCCTTGAGCCAGACGATAAACGACGTTAAATCGTTGCTGTCGATTGTGCTTACTCAACGCTTTGGCCAGAAGCGGGATACAATTCGCCGGCCATTTAGCATGTCCTACAGGCGCAGGTGGCAATATATAAAGAGGATCTCACTTCCATGTGCAGAATCTGAGAGGCCCGAGGACGACTCGGATAAATGAGAGGTATCATCCTCACGCGTGTGGTCCGTATCACTACCCTCCTGATCAGGAGGTTTGTCATCGAATAATTCTCAGGAATGCATCTGGCCGATACTTTGTACGGGATCACGGGCCCAGTTTCAGACCTCCTTTTGATTGAGTTAGTCGACTCTCCACAGCGCAGGGGTCTCTTGCCGCTCTGAACCCAGATCACTGTCACATTACACCAGGAGATCCAGCGGCTCGTCGAGCACGGATTTGAAACAAGCCAAGCTCTTACGGTTTCATCGCTGGCAATGAAGACATAATGTATGCTATCCAACTCTCGCATTGGAGACCTACGTAACCTTCTATGCCCTTCGCCTGTAGCACTGCGTCTATAGCGGATTCAGTGCTGAGGTACGGATGTGTAAATCATAGCTGACATTCCACGGATGTCATAGGAATCCAACTTGGCGAACATTACCCCATTGACAAGAAGGGGATGCCAATGGAGTAAGTTATAGTTTGAGGCGATGTTTACATTGTTCCTTTCAAACTGGGATAGTGCCAGACCACGTCGCGACAGCAGGATATAAACGATACGCACAGCACGCAGACGGCCAAGTAGAACACTCCAATCAGTATCTCATAAGTCAGTAAGTTAAAATCTGAAACAGGGTGATGATAGGAAGTGACTAACCTGTGGGCCTACGGTTGGGTGCCAGGGGCAAACCACGGGCTACAGGTTGCTTTTGGACAGCCGCGGGGCCATTATACGGTGGATCAGGTAACATGTGCACCAGCGCAGGGTCATTATCCGGTGAACTAGAATCACATAATATTTGTGAGTACGCAGGATCATTGCCAGGTTGTACAGGTACATCTGGACCCGCCGCAGGTACATCACGCGGGGGAGCCTGCCCAAGATGTCCAGTAGCAGGGACGTTGACTTGTGTAGCAGGTAGGTTTGGCCAATTCGCACCCGCAGGAGCCGGTCCAAGTTATCGGGCAGCAGGGACGTTTGGACCAGCTAGACCCGGAGGAGCCTGTCCAAGTTGTCCGGCAGCAGGGATGTTGACTTGTGCAGCCGGTACGTTTGGACAATTGGCACCAGCAGGAGCCGGTCTGAGTTGTCCGGCAGCAGCAACGTTGACTTGTGCAGCATGTACGTTTAGACCCGCTGCACCCGGAGGAGGCTGTTGGAGTTGTCTGGCAGCCGCGATGTTGACTTGTACAGCCGGTACCTGTAGACAGGTGGTACCCGCAGGAGCCGGTCCGAGTTGTCCCGCAGTTGGGACGTTTGGACCAGCCAGACTTAGAGGAGCCTCTCTCAGTTTTCCGGCACCAGGGATGTTGACTTGTGCCACAGGTACGTCTAGACCAGCCGGACCTGGAGACCCCTGTGCGAGTTGTCCGGCAGCTGGGTTGTTTGAAATAGGCGCACCCGGGGGAGCGTGACTGAGTTGTCCGGTAGCAGAGACGTCTGGAACAGCCTCACCTGGGGGAGCCTGTCCGTGTGGTTGGGCACCAGGGACGTTGACGTGTGTCGCAAGTAGATTTGGACCAGCTGCAGGCGGGAGAGCCTGTCCGCGTTGTCCGGCAGGAGCGACATTTGGAATTGCAGCACCAGGGGCAGTCTATCCGAGATATCCAGCACTAGGGAGATTGACTTCGGCAGGTGGAATGTTTGTACCAGCCGCACCTGGGGGAGCCAGTCCGAGTTGTCCGGCACCAGAGAGGTTGACCTGTGCAGCCTGTACGTTTAGACCACCCGCACAAGGAGGAGCTTGTCCGAGTTGTCCGGCATCAGGGATGTTGACTTGTACAGCAGGTACGTTTGCACCAGCCGCACCCAGAGGAGCCTGTCCGAGTTGTGCGCCAGCAGGGATGTTTGGAACAGCCACAGGCGCGGAGCCTGTCTGACTTGTCTGGCAGCAGCGACGTTGACCTGTGCAGCCGGTACGTTTGGACCAACAGCACCCGGAGGAGCCTGTCCGAGTTGTCTGGCAGCAGGGACATTGACTTGTGCAGCAGGTACGTCTGGACCAGCCGTAGCCAGAAGAGCGTGTCCGAGTTGTCCGGCAGCAGGGACGTTTGGAACAGCTGCACCCAGGGGAACCGGTCCGTGCTGTCCGGCAGCTGTGACGTGGACTTGTGCACCCAGTACATTTAGACCAGCCCCACCCGAAGGCGCCTGTCCCCGTTGTCCAGCAGCAGGGACTTTGACTTGTGCAGCAGGTCCGTTTGGTCCCGCAGTAGCCAGAGGAGCCTGTCCAAGTTGTCCGGCAGCAGCGACTTTGACTTGTGCAGCCAGGACGTTTGGACCAACAGCACCCGGAGGAGCCTGTCCGAGTTGTCTGGCAGCAGGGACATTGACTTGTGCAGCAGGTACGTCTGGACCAGCCGTCGCCAGAAGAGCGTGTCTGAGTTGTCCGGCAGCAGGGACGTTTGGAACAGCTGCACCCAGGGGAACCGGTCTGTGCTGTCCGGCAGCTGTGACGTTGACTTGTGCACCCAGTATGTTTAGACCAGCCCCACCCGAAGGCGCCTGTCCCCGTTGTCCAGTAGCAGGGACTTTGACTTGTGCAGCAGGTCTGTTTGGTCCCGCAGTAGCCAGAGGAGCCTGTCCAAGTTGTCCGGCAGCAGCGACTTTGACTTGTGCAGCCAGGACGTTTGGACCAACAGCACGCGGAGGAGCCTGTCCGAGTTGTCGGGCAGCACGGACGTTTGGAACAGCTGCACCCAGGGGAGCCGGTCCGTGCTGTCCGGCAGCTGTGACGTTGACTTGTGCACCCAGTACATTTGAACCAGCCGCACCCCGGGGAGCCTGTCTGAGTTGTCGGCAGCACCGACGTTGACCTGTGCAGCCAGTACTTTTTGACCAGCCCCACCCGAAGGCGCCTGTCCCTGTTGTCCCGCACCAGGGACTTTGACTTTTGCAGCAGGTCCTTTTGGTCCCTTAGTAGCCGGAGGAGCCTGTCCAAGTTGTCCGGCACCAGCGACTGTGAATTGTGCAGCCAGGACGTTTGGACCAGCCGTGCTCAGAGGAGCCTGTCCGAGTTGTCTGCCTGTAGGGACATGGGCTGGCGGAGGCTGTGGAGCAAGTTGGACTGGGTTCCCGATAGTCGTCGCAGCCCCCCCCTGATTTGGCTCCACTGGCGGTAGTAATGATGCGTGCTCGACCACCTGCCCAGGGGAGATTGCGGCATTTGTCCCTACCATTTTGCCTTTGTTATTTGTGTCATTAAACTGCCGGCAACTGTCCATAACCAGTTCCACAACTCTCTTCTCGATATCCACTAGACGATGCATATCATTGGCTCTCACGGCAGAGACCATGACATCACTGGCAGAATGCAAGATCCTCATGCCTAGGCTTCGTTAAGTGCCCCTGTTTCTGCGGAGCAGAGACAAGATAGCCTAGGTTATTCTGATTAACTGGCCGAAAGAATCATCCAAATCGGACAAGAACTGACAGAGATACAGCTCTTTGAAGTCAGACAACTTCAAAGAACCCTATCTCACTCAGTTTTAGTCCGATTTAGACGCTTCGTTTTTTAATCTGCAGTTAATAACCTGCTCTTGGCTCCCCATTTGCCAGAAATGGGGCTCCATATCGAACACTACTCATGCCTGTGTTTATTGGCAGCAAGTCAGGGTCCGGGAAATCTTTGGCCATTCGCCCTGCTGGTCCAACGCCCCTTGCTATCACCTGATCCTTCGCACAGTTCCACCACTCTGTGTACATTCTCTTTTGAGCCTAGACTTGTGGGAAGCCCATGTTTAGCTTATGATCGCTAATCGCTCGACCCCCTGGGTTGGTGCAATGCATCCTGATTGCCCCTTGAATTGAACTAGGCGGGAGTTGATCTGTATGTCCCAGTGCAAGGACTCCGGCATTTTCCATGAATACCTACTGCATGTTGATATTCTGTGCCATGTCCATTGACAGTTTCTTTATATTGATAGTTGATTTCGAGATTCTAGTCTTGTAAATAGAGAGGATGTTGTAGATGTTGTGGATGTTGGGGATGTCAGATTATCCTTGATATGAACTTCCTCCTGTCGTGATCAACCCATATTATATATACAACTCTCAGAAATTCAAGATGGTTTGAAAGAATCATGAATTGTTTGAATTGTTTTCAAGAATTAAGATGCATCAAGAACTGACACCTTGGGCGTTCATTAGTATTTCAGTGGTTTCCAGGGAACAAAAGATGATAACCAGGTGATACCACGTGACGTCGGGACACACAACGCTAAACCTGTTCAAGGTCTGGTGATAGATCAGTGTGCCAGAGCAGAGCGCTAGGCCCAGCATCTCGGAGTCATCCCCACGGTTTAACATCAAGACGACGACAACATCACACTACTATCACCCATACTGGACTCCCAAAATAGGCGGCGCCGGATTCCGTTATGGCGGTCAAATGTTCATTTTGTCGCAAAAGATACGAGGTTGCAGGCGCATAGGAGAAACACTTGCGAAGTGCACATGCAAATCTCGATATCGTACTCGCATCTACCATATGGAATTCACCTGCGGACATCTTGACCGACTAAGGGACCGACCTATCTGACGCCAACGAACCCATCGAACACTCTGATTCTGACTAGGAATCAGATCCTGCCAGAGATACAGCCGGTAGAGAGCGCGACGCACCTGATTATACGCTGAGGCGGGAATCCGAAACAGAAGTACTCAAGTACAACACGTACCCAGACGCTGCAGAACAGGAGGATTATCAGGGCGCAGGGGAAGCCAGTGGAGAGGTTCAGGAGTATATGGAAGAATGCAGGGATTTCTGCAAGAACCCATGGGCTCCTTTTGCTTCTGCACAAGGTTTCAAACTTGCATCTTGGTTCATTGAGAGCAAAGGCACAAAGACACTGATTAACGATTACTTTTCGAATGGTATCAGAAACCTGCCATTCGTCGGCTATTGCGCAATGCATACGTTGGAGAATCTTCTCCGACACTTGGTTCCGTATAGCCCGTATCTGCAATGGTTGGAGGGACATGTGCAGGACAGTCAGAGAACATTACCTTTCTTGTATCCGAATGTCCTATACTCCGTGAGATATGTTCTTCGCCAGATACCCTATCGTGATGACTTGGTCGAGGCGCCACGCCATGAATACGACCAGAGCGGACAGAGAATTTATCAGAAACATCAGCAAAAAAACCTTTTTCACAGGACGTATCGAGCCCGCCTCGGGACGAAGCCTGTCCGCTCTTTGCCTCCCGTCCTTCCGGATCTCCGGGGCCCTCTTGGCCTTTCATCTCTTGCGTCTGGTGCGCCCGGACAACCTACTTTCCCTCCAAAGCGTCCAACGCCCTCCTGGTGACCCCACCCCCTCCCAGCGCCTTCCTGTTGTATCCGCCCCCTTATCTTCTCATCTACAGGCCTCCTGCCTACTCTGACCAACTGCGCGCATCCCGCGGCTCTCCCAGATCCCCTCTCACCTCTAGCGACCTAGATCTGGCCGCTCCCGTCCGCCGACATTCTAAGTTGCGCTTTTCTTAGCCCGCGCCCAACTGTCACTTCCATAATTCCCTTACTCTTCACAAGACACGTGGCGCAGCCACCATGGAGACTCCCTACATTGGTTGGCTTCGCCACAGGAGATAATAAATTGGTATTATTAATCATCCGCAGAACTCACGCGGCCGAGTTGAAGCCGGACACTTTCTAAGGGAATATCTCCCTTAAGTCGCCGGCTTCAACTCGGCCGCCTACACAATTCAACCTATTTAAAATATTGCATTAAACCCCCGCAGATCGTATATTACTCCCGCGGCCGAGTTGAAGCCGGACACTCAATATGGCCACTGCCATCTTAAGTGTACGGCTTCAACTCGGCCGCATATTCATGCAAAACAATTGAACCTATTTAAAATATTCCCTTACACGGCCGCGGATTGTGTAGTACTCCCGCGGCTGAGTTGAAGCCAGACACTCAACATGGGAACTGCCACCTTAAGTGCCCAGCCTTAACTCGTATAAATACTGTACATAATTGGATAGAATAATTTAATATATTTCATTAAAGGTCCGCACATCCATCCTGTGATTCACTATCCATTGCCTCTCCCCGCTAGGAATTACATGCGCCAGTCCGATCACTGCCCCTATACTGACTATTCGCATGTCTCGACCATGGACCCGCATCCCGACTCGAATATGTCGGCTCGCAATGTGAAATCTGCCACTATTGACCGGATCGAGTATGCAAACCAATGCCAACCGATCGACAGCTCCCGCCTCACTGAGAGTATTTCTTATCTTGAAAAGTGCTAGCAACCGAGCCACCATCCGTCCTCGTAAATCTCCATAGTTCGCGTCCCCAGCAGTCTGGACCAATACCCAATCGTTTCTGGGGCCACACTTATGGAATGCGTTTGTTCCAGTACAGCGGGCCCGGTGGATCTGGAACCTGTCAGTTCCTGAACGTCGGCCACTGGAATTTCAAGCTGAGCAAATCCTTCTACCGGGAGTAACCCTAGTTGGGTGGGGTCAGCTGGCAACCGGCGGTAATCTGCAGCAGTCTGCCTAGTAAAACGTAGTATCTCGTGAATCATGTCGGAATAATGGATATTGCGAGTTGCGCATAGTTCCGTCCGCGTGCTGGTGTTCTTCATACAGCGTTTAAGAACCCGGCGAGGCGTACTGTGACTTGAAAAAGCCGGCATTTCCATCCCACTATCTTCAGCCACGATCACACCTTTAACTTTCGAAAGTGCTTCTATTGTGTGCAAGCTAATTCCTAGGGCATGTTGGCTGCCATATTGCGACACGATCTGCCGGGCGGTGTCATTCTTGTTTGACCTGCTGTATTCATCTTTAATCTAATCCTTATATGCCAGTTCACCGATCTCTGTGGAATACATCGATAGGGATCCAAAACGCCGTACGTGGGAGGCAAAGTCAGTCAGGTAGTGCATCTTGATGAAGTTGAAGTAGTTCTCACGCCGTATCAAATCTGCCCGCCGATCAGACCTTTCAACCCTCTCTTCATCAGCCTGCCGACGGCAATTAGCGACGGTTCTATGGTGGACTTCTTTTGCACACTAATCCGCCATCAGTTCCCTTAGCTCCTGATCCTGGCGATCTGCTAGGGTGCGAGTAGCCTTCGAGATACGGAACTCGAGAAAAATGTTCTTTGTCCGGTGAAATGTCTGCAGGTAGCTTTCGATGTAGAAAAGTGTATCTGGTGTATGACTCCGATATTGACCCATGAGAGAGAAATCAACCAGGGCGCTAACACACTTCAAAGCGCTCTTGAAATCATGATACTGAGAACTGTCTGGACTTTGCAATGCAGATGCCAATACAGCTGAAATACAACGGCCGAGATTGCGCATCTCCTTTCCCTGCCATTGTGTGATTTCGCGATAGGCCTTTTTTGCTATGCTGAATCCGGGGCAAGGAGGAATTTTTTTCCAAGGATTGTCGAACGCCTGTTGTCGTTTATGCTTTTTCAGGAACCCTTCCACCCACTCCATCATATGGTTGAATAAGGCAGGGTAGATGTTGTGCAAGAGGTCCGGCTTGTGTAGGTCCGCGGGGCTTACTCGATCCAGTCCAATGAATACATTGTTTCCTATTTTGACGCCCAACCACTGAAAGTATTCGGCAATGCCGGCCGCGTCTGCCGGCTCATGCCACAAGGCTTTCTCCTTAAATCGCATGTAGTCGCTGGTCTCATATATCCGCCGCGGATCCCCACCGAGCTCCTCGCACGGAACCTCACACTTTGGGCATGACTTACTGCCTATTCCTTGCAACGCTGCATGCTCAGCATGATCCGCGATCCAGGCCGACAAAATGGGAAAACAAAGGCGTGTTTTGCCGTCTGCACAATCCATTACCGTTCCTTCTTGGGCAACCGGCTGTAATAGTGCCAGGACAAGATCGAAGACAGCCCGCAGGGAATCCGCATTTGTCTGCTGCTGGGCTTCGTTGGTACGGGCTGATTCGCCAGAGACCTTTGGGGGTACTGGAAGCAATGCCAGAATCAGTATTGGCATCTTGGCAGGGCTGTTTCTCGTCCGCCAAAGGATATTGCCGATCGTCATGTATACTGGCCAGGCTTTTGTATCTCCTGAGAAATTGGTATGGTGCGTCTGGTCAGACAATCCGATAATGGGAGCCACTGTTGACCCGGCGGGAAAGGTTTTCTACCAAGGAACGGAATGTGCTGTTACCACTGGAAACACCTCTCCCAAGACCAGTCAGGACCTATCTCATACCTGTATAACCCACCACCAGTCCGCTGTATGCATCTCGGAATATAATCGCTCGCCACTCAAATCATATTCTCGAATAGGTGCGTAAACTATATCCGACCAATACGCGACCTGGCGGATCAGGTAGCGGACACAGTCAATAATATTTCGATAATAGACAGTTGTTGCATGTCGACCATCGTCAATACTGGTTTCCGCCCACACCACGTGTTCATGAAATGGGTCCAGTACGTCGAGGTGTTGTCGCAAGGTATAGGCGGACCGGAATGATCTGCTATCTGTACGGCCCCAACCTGGGGCAAAGTACGCGTAGATCTGCGACTTGGCTACCTTGCTCCGGACAAACCAGCTTGCCAAATTAAAGTCATCTTCATATGAGAAAGGGCTCCAAGGGTCATCCGTCACGGCCTGGTTGAGCTCTGTATAGCCAGCAACTTCGCTGAGAGGTCTGCAGGCACCGGCAATAGTTTCTTCACCCGAAGGGCGCCCGCGGACTGGTGGGTGGGAGACCTCTTCTCTGTCTGAATCGTTGTGCCTATCATCTATCTCACCAATTGTTGTATAGATATGGGCGATCTCGAGCCCGGGATCTGATTCGTAGTCTGAGTCGGTCATGTTTTCAACTTCATCACGAACAAAGGTAGGTCGTGCCGTGGAGGAGGCCGCCTCCGCAATCGCATTGAGGGATAGTGCGATATCAAGATGCATTGTGTAAAGGTGTTTTTCGTATGCAGTGGCTTGTTGATAACGTCGCCGGCAATAAGGGCACTTTGTTGTCTTGGAGGTCATCGTGTGTGGTGTTTGTTTCTTTCTCTTTCAAGTAGTCTGGCGGATGCGAGAGCTGATGGGCAGACGGACTGCACCGGACTTAGTATCTTTCAAAGTGAAAGGTAGGTGTCTTTCAAGGTGTAAATCGGGAAAATTCAGGTTTGCTTAGTCGGCTAAAGAACAGGTCCGGACATTCAAGCTGCCAACCTGTATTCACAGTTTAACTTGTGAAACCTATTCTTTGATAAGAGGATGCTAACCCTACGGTATTGTGGGCAGGCTGAGGTGGTTTGGAGGCATCTTGGCTCGCGGGTCGCGGCTCGGATGCGGCTCGTATGCCGCTCCGCTCTGGCTTAAAACCTTATCTAAAGCCTATCTAGCGTATGTCTTTGTGCCTGGATCACATAACCTTTCAAGATATCAATATTCAAGTTTGTACAGGGTACAATCATACGAACCCAACTAAAACCATCCTCGTGCGGCCTATATAAGCTCTCTCTTTGCCCCCCCTCCGTCTTCTCTCCACAACCCTTCCCCAAATCACAATCACATCTTCGATCCCCCAGCCAATCCTAACAAGACCCATGGAGCTCAGCACAACCTCTCACTCGTCCGCAGCACCACTAGTATATCCTCAGCTCATTTCAGATTTACCTATCTGTGTTTCCCTAGCTAATAACCTTCTCTCGCAGCTGTTTACCATCAGCAGAACTCCCTTTACCATCCGCTAGGCCCGCTCTATTTCCATTTTTGGCTCTTCTACAATCCTTCATCCTCAAACGTACCAGCATCTGCTAGCGGTCATCTTTCATGCGCTCTGGGACCTTTTTTGTTTAACAAAAGCAACTTTCCGATCCAGCAACCACCCCCCGCCCCGGCCAGTATTACAATGGCAGCCTCAAAGGTTGGCCTCACTTTTGGAAAATCGGGGGCCTTTAAAAACGCCGGCGATGTTAACTGGTGTAAGCACATTTGCTGCTTCCCCCACCCATGAACCTATGGTCAGGAGTATAAAGCCAGGCGAAATGCTATGAAACGTGATAGAGAGCAAGATAGGATCCCGGGGTAGAAGCAGAGTACAGCCGCCCAATGGGCGGCGATCCTGGTATATGCTATTACCCTCCAGCCTGTTAGCTGGAGGTCGGGACTCTGGCAGGCTAATAACCTCCGTGGTGAACGTTTTACCTAATGCCTTGACTTTTTGCTAAAGGACATAGCAAAAAAAAATCAGCGTATCTTAACAGACATGTTGAAAGTGCAGCATGTTGTCACTATTGGGGTTGCGGAGCCCGCCCCCGCGAGAAATAATCGTAAGTTAGCCCCAAGGGTCCGCATAAATGTACCATATATGCTAATACAGCTCCTGCAGCTCTCGCCGGTCCGCGCTCTGTCCATCTCTGGGTGGATCGGCCATCCGAAGTCCGCCCAAGCAGCCCACTTCCTGCCGGGATGGACAAAATCCCGTGGCAAACCCACAAACATGTTTCCTGGATGTAGCTAACTGAGTCCACCCTTGCGAACCTGCTTGCGGGCATAGACAGAATCTTGTCACGTGGATTCGGATATCGTATGCTTGTTGATGCGACGACACAGGGGACACATTTGCTGCGAGTCACTTCTGAGGAGCCTTTACGGCTTGCTGAAATGATTCGAATCACAAACAGCAGGCATGTCCGCATATGATGGTCCTTGAATGCGCCAAGCGAATCAATGGATCTGGTCTTCTGTACCCATCGCAGCACGAATACGGAAGATAGTACCCATGCTCCTGGTGACGTCCGGTTTGACCCATGCAGTAACCGGGGCACCCCTTCAGATGAGTAGTGGCCCAGTAGCGATGAGGAGCCGAACTCTGACGGCCACCAGCCAGAGTCGTCTGCAGCCGCCGCAAAGCGAACCACCTCATCGAGGACCACCAGCAGCGGTAATACCACAAAAAACACTGGGCGAACAGACCGCATCAATTGGGCGGACGTTGGCGAATGAGAGCCAGAGTCCGATGTCGCTGCTGATCGGGGCCTCGATTTGGCAAACGAGGCGATGCCGGCCCTGGATTCCGGCCCTACATCGTCTCCTGGTAAGCAAGCTTCTGTCCCTTGCGCTAACTTGGGCACTGGTGTTTTGAGTTCTAGTAGACAAAGAGGACAGGGGACTGACCTAAAGAAAGCACCTCGGACGCCAGCAAATAACAGTGGTAAACGCAACCTGGCGGTCATGCAAGTCGCTGATGAGCTATACAGTTCGGATGAAAGTCCGGAACCCCAGCGGAAGGTGGCCCGCCAGGTGGGTTCAATGGATCCCGGCATTGAGGTTGAACTGGACACACTCGATGGGGAGCTTAATCTGAGTCCGCTACCTGCTGACGGGACTGGTCCGCGCAAGAGTCCTCCGCCATTAACTCCCAATCCTGGCCATGCGTCGTCCCCCTCAGAGCATGCACAGGCCAGAAGCTCCGCCTAGCATCTTTTGATGCTGGCCTCATGGGGCGAACAGCCTGTCAACATATTGGCGACCCAAGTTGGTACGCCCGGCAGAGTCCATGCCCCCTCAGATCCGGCTACAAGGGATGTGTCTGCCGATATTACAGCAGCTGGAGAAGCCGGACGAGAATTAAACCTGGCCGCTGACTCCTCAACCGACCCAAGTGCATACTCTACACCTGGTAAGTTCCGGTTACGACTACCAGGTTTTTCATCCATTCTGTTGGCAAGGTCTACCGTAGTACCGCCGGCAGAAACGGGCGTTGGGAGCCCGCTCAA
>Ga0307517_10011332_pt1 | contig 12365 bp, 22 predicted proteins | sample 23_EM_MG_FD_194515 | JGI IMG/M metagenome (GOLD analysis project Ga0307517, IMG submission 194515) | Populus trichocarpa ectomycorrhiza microbial communities from riparian zone in the Pacific Northwest, United States - 23_EM | ecosystem: Host-associated > Plants > Roots > Unclassified | place...
ATCTCATTTTCAAGAACCAAGCCATGGCTCCGAAGAACGGCCAAGGAAACTTTGTGAATGATCTGTTGCGGACGGAGTTTCATAAGTACGTCCCCCTTATGCTGTCTGAATGTACCTTGCGCTAATCATTTCAATAGGAAATTTATGGCGAAATTCATTAAGGTGGGATCCATTCTCTTCTGTTCATTGTCTTTGTCGCTCATTTCTTTTCCAGTAATTTGTAAGTTTAATATAAAATAAACCCCAAAAAAAAAAAAAAAAAAAAAAAAAAAGAAAGATAAATGCGACACGAAACCATCATGACTGATCCCACTCCCAACCTTCTGCGGCCCAGTTTGGCATCTCTGTTGAGAACTCTCCGAGGCTGATGGTGTATTTCAGGGCGTGGAGAAAGATGTAGAGTTTTTCGGGCTTCGGGTCGGGATGGAGAGGCAGGTAGCACTCGGGGCAATATATTTGTTCTGACCCGGAGGTTATTTCGATACCAGTTGCTGGAGCCAATGAAACCTTTTCGACGGCTTCTTCTAATGAAATTTGCTGAGGTGAAGGATCTTCTGGGTTTGGTGTTTGTGCAGCAAGTGTCGTGATGTCCGCGCTGGGTTGTGATTCAGACTCGTCGGCAGTGGTGGTAGGTTCCTGCGGTGGCGAGGGCTCAACGATAGAGGGCATCGACACTGTGTCGGCTTTGCCTCCTCTTTTTCTCCGATTTTGGGGTGGTGGGGGCTTGATGACTAAATTGCTCGGCCTCATGACACCTTTTGCACGGAATACGACATCGCGCCATCGACTCCAATCTTCATCCTCGTCCTGTAACAGGAACCTTTCAATGAGCGATTTATTCTCTAGATTAATTCTTCATTCCTACCTTCATATTTCTAAGTCTTGTGATGACACCAACGGCTTCCTTCGAGAGAGGCACTGGCGAACCCATGCCGATGTCTTCCCCAGTTTCACGAGGCAGTAACTTCCCAAGATTTGTGAGCTCTCCTTCATTTGCTGATTTATTCAAGGATTCTGGGCTTCCTTGATTTTCTACCATGGTTTGGAGGTGTGTGGGAGGTGCAGGTGCTTCACGATCATCACTGGGTGTAACATCTATGCCTCCTTTGCCGACATTGTCACCCTAGAGAATTCAGTGCGTTAGTTTCCAATTTGTGTTGACAAGTTTCGACAGCCACTCGCCCAGATGCGCTTCTCCGAATATACGGGGTCGTTTGCGATGGGATGACCTAAGAATTGTAGGTGTACCCGAAGTTGATGTGCTATGGACCCACGGAGGTTAGCATGAGATCGACGTGTCGCCAATCTGCGCGGACTTACACCGTCCAGTAAAAGGCCGACCTTCGGCAGGTGGTTAAATTGAATCCCTTGTGAGAAGAGAAGGAATGGACATACACCGAACAACGCTGCTGTTTGTATTTTCATCATACCGGATTAGGTTGAATACAGTTTTGGCAGGCTACAAAGCAAAGATAATAAGACTTGTCAACGATACCCGATATCCATGTCGCATACCTTTCCTTCAGGGTGAACTATATTCAGCCCCATCTGTCGATCGACCGTAAGAAGTGGCTCTTCGCAAACAATTTCGTCCCTGACACAGGATTAAGAACAAAGACCAAATAATGGAGGCTGTGGGCCGAAGCTTACGATGGAAATCGGCCTTTGACACGAGCAATGTATTCTTTGCGAACGGTTCCGGCGGTGAATTCTAGCGTCAACTGTCGCGCACAATCTGCCGAAAGAGGAATGATCATTAACCCTGAGGTTAGTCGGTCAAGTCTGTTGGCAGCTGCCAGCCAGTTAATGCATGTGGAAGGGGGGTGCAAACTGTCTTCACTCACGATAACATTTGGTGTATCCAAAATCGTCAACGAGGATCTCAATGAGTGAATTGCGGTAGTACCGTCCAGATGCGTGAACCGGCTGTCAAAAGGAGAATATCAGGGCTGTGGTCATATTAAGGAACGTCAAGACGAACGAACGATGCTACCCGGTTTATCGACCACAATAAATTCACGCTCGATGTCATGACTGAGAACTTTGACGGGAGTCGATGTCACCGGTGGTTCGTGGCGATGAACTACGTTTCTTTTTTGGCCGTAGCACGAATCAATATCATCGCAAATTTAGAAGGACCTTTGAACGCACTCTACACGGTCTCCATCTCGTAAAATGGTATCGGGTTTAGCGACTTTTCCGTTGACAGTTGTCACTCCAGACTCTAGAGCATATCTCTAAGGGGAAAAGATTATTATGCCGCAGACACAAACCGAGATATCTGAGACCCACATAATATTCCATTGATCGATCCCGAAATTCCGTCGATACAACTTCTAATAACTCTCGACCAATCCAACGCATTTTGGTCATTGTGGTGTACGGATACCAGTAGGGTGGTATCTTCTTGAGTCCGGGAGTCTCCCTGGGCTTGAATGGTGAAGGCTGGTCCGCCATTAATGTCGAACGAATGAGGCTGAAGATATTGTGGCGAAATTGCTCCTGAGCAGGGGCCGGGATAACCGGAAGGTGATTTTTGGTCCTTCTTGACAAATAGCTGAACCGTGTCGACGCAGACACGGACATACAGCTTTAGGAAGATCAAAGAGAAATTATGTAGGCCAAGTGACTGAATCCAAATTGAATCTAAACAATCGGATAATCAAGTTTTCAATCAAGAGAAAACATACAAATGTATCCGAACCCCCCCAAAAAAAATAGAGCTTGACTAGTTGACTGATTATAAGGAGAAGATTAGTTGGCAAGCACTATCACGTAACAATTTTGGACGGCCCATCAATACACACAAACAGAGCACCGTGTACCAACTTCCAAGTACAACAACTCTTCAATGTCTGAATCACCTAGACCATTTGGGATTCTGCGTTATCATGACCCGAATTTTCGGTATTATCAGTAATATTGTGGGTTTAGACACAATTTCAATGTTCAGCTGACGCTCCCGACAATTCCAGGTGCCAATCTCATTAATCCTTGACACCTACGACATACGCATCTGTTTTCGTCCTCCTGGGGTTACATTCCGCCTCCTGATCCCGATCACTTGGACTGCCTATGTTTTGGCCGGCCTCCTAGGCTGAAAGAAATCTCTGTATCCAGCTTTGCCGCTCCACCGGACCCTCTACGCTCCAGTTAGACTCTACATCTGGTCTAGTTGAGAATCCAAAATTAAAAGAAGTCGCGATATAACTGTCAAAAAAAACAACCAGTCAAATGCCTCGCTTTCGTCTAAACTTGGACTGATCTCGGGGGCTTACATGGTCCCGTCTTCCAACATATCTCTCGTTCTCCTGGAACCCGAGGACTTGCGGGGCACAATCTGGGGTAGCTGCCATGTGGGTGTTGCGATCAAGGTCCTTGTGAACTCTACTCTCTGTAAGGACATATGCAGAACTAAAAATTTATCTTTTGTCTCATCCTAATGGTCGTTGTTTCATGCACATTGGATCTTACTTTGCCGACGAACCCCATCATCACTACCCGTTTATCTCGCGGGCAGCTTTTATTATGTTTCAGCCATCCGATGCCGAAGGATGGTTGTGTTTTTTTTTTTTGGCAGACCACCAACGGTGATACCCGGCTCCTAAAAATTGCCAATCGAGTAGGCGTTTACCGCTGGACATCCACGATCTCTTTTGAACTATCACCTCCCGACCATGACTGACGTTGAATATGATCTCTCTGTGATCACAATACCTCCAAATATCCAGACTCGAGACACCGAGGGGCCGGAGAATCCAGCATTTACGCGGCGTCGCTTCTAGTTCCCTGCTTACAGAAATAGAGTGTTTGTCGTAAATCGCCTTACAGATAGAACTTACGAGAAAGATTTTCTTGCCTTGCGTCCTAAATGTCTGTTCGAAACTTTGGCGGTGTTGTGATAGATATCATTATCTGTGACGCTTGTTTGATGGATCTGTCATACGCTCTCCATAATCGGTGTTTCCTCAATCAGTGTTCCTCCGACGCTCCGTTATGCCTCTGACTTGAATCATTGGCCAGGAACTCAGTGTCTGTCCTGCTATAAAACGGACGCAGTGATACCAAATCCCTGGAATTGCTTACATCTCCCACAACATGGGCAATTCTCCTTCGTCTACTTTAACTAGTACTGCTGGTCCTTCAAGGCGTCCGTTAAGACGGAAGCGCTCGGCACTCCTATCCCATCTTGGCCTCGGCTGTGCATCATCCATCGAGTCGAGCGAGAGCCTAGTAACGTCACAGGAAACCTCAAAGCTTGTGTTCAATGAAAAAATCAATGATCGCTATCGAGATTCACCTAACACCCCGATCGCATATTCCCCTGATGATCCTCAAATGGATTCCGAAGAAGAGCAAATCCTCATGAATTTTCTCCAAGAGTATCCAGGTAAGATATTTGGTAGTAACCATTTCGCCAATAGTAATCTCGTACAGAATATCGATTAACCTGGATTCTCGACACTCTCCGTCGAACTGACTTCGCGCGGTTGGAACGCGCAGGCGAAACCTACGTCGACTATATGGGCGGAGCCCTCTATCCGGAGAGCCTGGTTCGGGTCCACACTAACTTTCTCAACTGCAATATCCTCGGCAATACTCATTCCGTCAGCAACAGGTGAGTGTATGCGCTCTTTTTGCATTACCAGAACAAGATACTCACGGGGTTGTAGCTCGAAACTCTCGCTTAAATGTGCTGATGAAGCACGACAGGCAGTCCTCACATATTTCAAAGCGTCTCCATCAGAGTATACCGTCGTCTTTACTGCGAATGCTAGTGCAGCCTTGAAGCTTGTAGCAGAATCGTTTCCATTCGTAGGGGGGAGCAATCTCATCATCGGTGCCGATTCGCACAATAGTGTAAGGAAACTATTCCGCCATCTTGTCATTTGAACTCAACTTAATTAAATAGGTTCATGGCATTCGAGAATTCGCGGCTTTCAAGGGTGCACAAACATATTACATTCCTTCGACGCCTCACGGTGGTTTTGACATTTCTACGGCCAAGGTAAAAACCTACCACCGGATGCTCGGATCGTTCGACTGATTTATTTATTTCTCGGACACTAGAACATTTTATTGAGAAATCGTCCGCGATCTAGTGACTTAACGCCGAGTCTATTTGTGTTGACAGCGCAGTCAAACATATCTAATAGCAAAATCCCGTTATCAATGACCGAATACGCCTCGTCACTTGGTTATCATACCCTCGTAGATGGCGCTGCGCTGGCGGCGACATCAATTCTAAGCCTATCCGATTACCCGATTGACGCAATGGCTGTGTCGTTTTACAAGATGTTCGGGTATCCTACTGGAGTCGGGGCACTGATTATTAAGACCGCCTTCCTCGCCCAGCTCAAGCGTCCATGGTTTGCTGGGGGAACTGTGGATGTCGTACAGGTTCCTGGAAACATTGTCACTCGGGCGCGCCAACCACACGAACAATTCGAGGTTTGTCGTCCGCTTTCTGACGTACAACACTTATGTAGTTCATTGGGCCTGTTTAAAATCAGGACGGGACAATCAGCTACCTGCAATTGCCCGCCATTACTCACGGGTTGCGCTTCCTATCGGCTTATCTGCCATTTCTACCCCTGCGGCTTTCGTGCCTCCTTTCATACTTGACGTCTTCTCTGTCAAGACTTCGGCATGACAGCTCCGGGCGTCCAGTAGTGCAGATACTGTCCCGAATACCAACTCAGAGGGTGCGTATCGTTGGCGAACAAGCCGAAACGGGTTCCCTTATCGCATTGTTATTCCTTGGCGTACGTATTCCTCTCTCTTTCCCCCGTCAACCACTTACAGAGATTTCCATAGCCCTCAGGGGAGATGATTCCAAATTCATTCATCGAGTACGCTGCCTCGACCAAAAATATCTCATTACGCACTGGATGCATGTGTAATCCTGGCGGCGCAGCGGCCATTTTGGGCATCACGGAAGAAATGCAACAATTATACCCTGGCGTCACTTTATCAGATTTCGAAGAGAGAATGGGGAGGGAATTGGGCGTCGTTAGGATTAGCCTCGGTCTCGCCAGCAACTTCCATGATGTGTGGCGTGTTATCAAGTTCGCGGAGTGCATCAGCCAAGAGTTATCTTTGCAGGCGTTATGGCGGCAATGGATTGAGAACCAGAAGAAAGAGAAGAATCAATGATCTCTGACATGTATATCACGAAGAGCGACATATCCTTCAAGGAAAGTAACTTGTATCAGTTTTTTATCTGTACACTATTTTGTATATTATATGACACGGAAATATTGATGAATTCGTTATCATTGAACGGGGCATTAATTAGGTAGTCATTCGCATAAATCGAGGGAAATCGGTCATGATAATTTAACAAGCTCCTCAGTCCTCCTCTTGGGACGCCATTTTGACGAGCAATGGAAGCTGGTTACCTTTTTCGACCTGACCCTCGATTGTAGGCGCCATTACGAAACAGGATTCCCTTCGCACCATCTGCGCTTCTGGAGTGAGAGAAAATTCGAAGCTGTTGATGAGCTCGACAAGGAAGGATTGCAACTCCAACACAGCGAACCGCCAGGCAATGCAAGAACTAAAGACAAAATCAAAGTTTACCATATCTTACGGATTTAAGAATCTTCTTACCGTATGCCTCCGGCGAAGCTAAGTCTAGAAAAAGACAAACTTAAATCACGAGCAAGAAGATGGAGGCAAAATGCCACACAGGTTACCGTAGACCCCGACGTTGACCGTCTTCTCGATTCTTCCAGGAGTGAGCCAGCGCTCCGGGTCAAATACATGTGAGTCCTGGCCAAATATTGCCTTATATCTGTGGAAGAAAAGGCGAGCATCTTAGTATGCCAAACGACCGGATTGGATGACGGCATGAGGACACCACGTCTGACCTGTTGTAGCCATTGATCGATGTGACGATCTTCATGCCCTTTGGGATTGGAATCTCCGTGATTACTTTCCCGGAACGCGTGGTGATGGGTTTGGAGAGCGGAAGGACGTCGTTTACTACAGCTTCCCTGTACGCGCTAAATGCGGGTGGGTGGAAGCGAAGGGATTCCTGCAGAGCGATGTGTTAAAACTACAGAAATAATTTCAATCATGACGAACAGACCTTAAGGACGGCTGTGAGATATGGCATGGCATCGAAATCGTTTGACGTGAACTCGCTATCTCCCCTTGCCTTGATTTCTCGTTCCTTTGCTCGGATTTCTCGCCGAAGTTTATCTTGAACAGTACTATGACGTGCAATTTCTAGGATAGACCATGAAAGAGATGTCGCCGTCGTTTCGAATCCTGCTAGAAGGAGTGTGCTGAAATGGGCACAGGCCGTAAGCTAACGAAAAAGTAATTTAAATATGCTAAAAACCCACCGCATTTGAGAGATCATTTCCTCTTCATTCATGCGCGTCTTCGCCTCCTCAGAACTGTTTGCACGCACTATAATAGTGGGGTTAGCTGCAAACAAGGGATTGGTACATAACAAAGTACACTCGCCTAACAGGCTCATAACATCTCGTGTGTCTTTTCCAAGGCTCAAAGCTTCGGTCTTGGAATCAATAAGGTCCTTGGCGACCCTGGTGGCGACTTTCTTTGCGTTCCGGAAATATTGCAGTCGATGACTTGGTGCACTGGTTCGAATGTAGGAGAGAAGAAATTTAGGTAGATAAGGCATCAAGGATTGTTTCAAGAGATCGCCCTCAGTAGGGGAAAGGAAGGCACCGATACTGTGAAAATCGGTTATTTCATGTTATATAAGTAATCATACAGAAAATGACTAACAGTAAATTTGAGTAGGCATTTCCCAGTTCATTGTTGGCATTTTCAAGCAGGTCAAACTGGTAGTCGAAGGCAGCTGTATGTGAGGGAACGTCAGTTTTTGAACGCGTCACCAAACAAACGGATCGTACCGACTCCCATTGCATCCAGGGTCGCTCTTGAAAACCAATCAGCGACGTTAAATACAGACCCTTCCTTTGGTGAAGTGATAAGTATATCTTTCCATTTGTTCCCAAGCTGCACACGAATTATGAAGAGGTAAGATTGATGTTTTGGGGAAGGAAAAGGGCCGAAAATACCTTCGCAGCGTAAGCAAAAAATAGAGGCACAAACGCCTTCGATTCCTTGGCTCCGAAGGCTGGAGTCATGATTCGTCGATGCCTCTTGTGGACGTCTCCTGTCAAAGCGTAATCTATAAGCATCGATCTCGCGAGAATCGACAATGAAAAAAAGCTACAGACCATCGGCCCAAATGATTCCTTTCCCCGAAAGCAAGATGCTGATTTCCCGCTTTTCAGGCTGCTTACCGAACCGGTACCCAGCGGTTTGAAAGATGTATTGAAGCGCCTTGGGATCTGAGACCATTAGTCGGTCTTCCTGTAGTATTGTTAGTTATGCAATTGAAAGTATACGATAATCCGCATGTAAAGATTAACCCACACCAAACGGTCCTCTGAACCTGACAACATCGCCGTATGCTTCTTGCCACTCAAAATCAATCTTTCGCGGAAGGTTGTAAGACTAGGGTGATTCAAGGGCTAGGTCGTTAGAAGTTCGTACCGCACCAGCTTGACTTTGAAAGTATTGACGAAGGTTACCTAATAATTCGTTGTCAGTATCAAGGATGGGAGCCATAAGGAGAGAGAGCTTACCAAGGACGAAAGATTCTGGCTCAGGTCCTGGTATGTCGGCAACTGATATGCGGGTGAGTTTTCGATAGAGTTGGTAGAGAACCGCGAGCAGGGCGACTAAGATGAAAGGCGGGGCAAAAGCCATGGGCGACTGGGAGAAACACTTGACTCGGGAGCAATGTACAAGCCTTGAGAGACTTTATACAAGCATAGCAGGGGACATGTTGACTGCATGCAGCAATCGTGGGTGATAAATAAAAGCCACCCTGAGCCTGAGCAAGGTACATTCGGACCTGGAACGTCAATGTGGTACCTTACCGACAAGAAAGGAAGGCCGGTGTTCTTGTGGGAAACAGGTATGTTGCTCCAGTGTGCTTCAGGCCATCCGGTGTACACGTTGCAACGAAAGGCCAACGAAAGGCATAACTATGAACATATTATCACTGATCCATATCCGCGGGTCGCTTAGGCTCTAAAGGAAAATTCGCAGATTGGGGGGATAAAAAGAAGTCCCACTAACTTTGGAACGAAGACAGTGGGTGGGCCCGTGTGGGTAGATATTACGCCGAACAGCACGGTGAACCCGGCAGACTCGTACTGGGATCGCCGTGTGGTCAACTGGGTAGTCGCATCATATACATATGTTTTCTAGGCAATCTTTTTGGAGGTAAATGCAGGGCACGGCCTGGCCAATCATGTGGCAAAAATCAATAAGTACATCTGTATCGACCCTTGCTCAGTGGACGATGCGACGTAATGAAATCTGGGTACCTACGAGGGATGGAGATCAAGAGACCGTTAAATAAGGGGCCTTTTCTGCAAAAAGATTTGTATAGTGAACGAGACTAACCATTTCGCGCTGCGGCCGTAAACAGGTTCAACGGCGTATGTCAGAGATTCGTGGGTGCTCACGTGTCCATTCTGTTTCCACGATTATTCGATGACCAGCTCGTTGTGAGCCCTTTCTCCGTATCTGACCGCCAGACTCAATGGAATTCTTCTCACAAACCTATGTTGCTCTCCGGGGCCCCACCGGAGCACCCCAGACGCCCACGGACACTATTGGTCGCCTCAGCGATCGTCTGTCTCCTGCAACTCTTCTCGCCGACAGACGGGCCGCCGTTTTAGCTCTGAAAGGTCTTTCACGCGACTGCAAGCAAGAAGTAGGAGAGAGGGCACTCACAGGCTTGCTGGATGTCCTATACAACGATGCAGAGGTCGATGCAGACATTGGCAAGGCGATTCTCGAAACCCTTGACACCCTTTGCAGCACAGAAGACGCGACTGTTGGAAGCAAGGAACTAGGTTCCAAGCATACGGATGTCATAGTTTCATCGGACAAAACCACACATACATTATTCGCCCTACTCGCGGACAACAATTTTTATACACGCTTCGCAACGCTGCAATTCCTCACTACCCTTCTTCATAATCGACGCCAAGCCATCCAAAGTTATTTTTTGACTGCACCTGCTGGGCCCGGCAGTGTAATCGCCGTACTCGAGGACAAGAGGGAGATCATCCGAAATGGTGGGCATGATTCTCTTCCGATTTTAAACATCACTTCGCATCGCCGCTTTCATTTCGTTACCTTTTTCATCGTCCGACTCAAAGCTGACGGCTCTTTTGCAGAGGCGATCACCATGGTCCAAGCTCTCACTTTCCAAAGTCCTGACATCCAAAAGGTTCTGGCTTTTGAAGGAGCATTCGAGAAACTCTTCAATACAGTAACGCAGGAAGGGGGTGTGGATGGAGGACTAGTTGCTCAAGGAGCTCTAACATGCGTGGATGGCTTGTTGCGCTTCAATAGTTCCAATCAGGTGTCGTCAGTTGATCTACTTGTTGGGTGGTCTTGCCGATACTTTTGCCCAGAGCTATTTCCGTGAAACCGCTCTCCCACCAGTGCTGTGTGCCCTCCTCCAATTTCCCATATCCATTGATATCCAGGCTATTGCACCACAAGAATTTGCCCTACAATTTTGGGACGATCAAAAGCGAGCGAACACATCCCTCATACTTGGAATAATGGGAATGCTTGTCGCCTCCAAAGGACATGGAGTAAGTTCAATAACGGTGAAGATGCGTCCGTTCCTACATCTCACTATCCTTGATAGATGCCAGAGAATTTGCCCTATACAAGGTGCCTCGTTGAGATGGCTTTGGCATCCAACGCGCCAACGTCGCTTAAAACGCAGGTAGGCCTTGGAATCCGCGCCGAACCCCAATCTAATTTTCAACTTAGGCTCTACGTCTACTTCCAACAAATATTAATTTCCCCTTTACAGAGATATCCTTGACCCCGTATGTGCCAGTACCCGAAACTAATGGAGAGGAGTGGGATCGTTTAGAGCTGGCATCTGCTTTAGATGCCCTCGTTGAACTTGCTATTCACGGAGAATACAATGGCCTGGATGCTAGTAAGAGAACGAGGGAGGGTTTGGAGCTGAGAAGTGCAGCAGTTGCCGTTTTCGAGGTATTTTCCATGGGACGAAATTCAATTCAAAAGCTCAATGAACCCACAGAACTTTGTTCGTAAAGATGAAATCCGACAAGCAATTGTTCAGGCAATGCTTCCATCGGAGGATTCTGGTACAATTTCTTGTCCCAAACCAGAGTACATCTATTGATACCATTGGATAGAAGGATCGCAGCCCTCAAGGACGACACCACTGCTGCATGCCCTGGCAGCATCGCCAAACACCACATCGGCGCTCGATCCAACAGATATTACCTCCACCCATCTAGCGACGCTGATGTTCTCTCATCTCCTTCGATCGTCACCACGCGCAAAGGCATCCGCTCGTTTGATCGTACCCGGCCCCCTTTCATCCACAACTGGACAATCTTCCAGCTTCTTCGTTCCTGCTGACGGTCCACCCCAAGAATCAGCGGCAGCGGAAGAGCCCGAAGAAGAAGATGAGCAGCAGACTTTACTCCAAATCCTTACAGAGAATTTGTCGTTGGCGTTGCTTTCGCGCTCAAGGGCCAACAATTCGGACCAAGAAGCAAGAGAATGGGATCGTTATGTTGTTGGGTATCTCTGCCTCCTTTCCCAGTGGTTATGGGAGGATCCGAAGTCGGTTCGGGATTTCCTGGATGCTGGCGGCCTTGGAGTTGTACGTTTGCGTCGTAGTCACATCAGGATTCTGGCTAACGGTTTGATTCCTAAGCTCGTTGAACCTATCAACCAAACGTCCGAGGTGGACTCCATTGTTCCAGGCCTATGTGCGTTCTTGCTGGGAACGTGTTATGAATACAACCGCGAGCCTGGCGAAATTACACGGTGAGCTCCAGTCCAATCTGCGTGACCTTCTTATTTCTGATCTGGTCTTCTAGGGCCACAATTCACCCAATCATAAGCCGTTTGAGTGTTGACACCCTAATTGGACAAATGTCAAGATTCCGTGAAGACGATAGGTTCAAGGCAGTTGGGCCGGATTCTATTGTCCTCTCTGTTACCAACCAGGCTGTGGCGCTCCAACCTTCGACGAAGCACACAGATGCGGAGGGAGGCGAAATCTGGTTCGATTGGGCTTTTGTCGACTTTTGGAAGTCTAATTATTGTCAGCCATCTTCACGTTTTTCACCACTCTATTGTTCCTCACAATCATTTCTTTTTTGGAAGATACCGTCCAACGCGGATTTTCCACCGAACCTGATCAGCTCTCGTCATCATCTGGTATGTTGTTCTCTTATTATGGAGTGTGTTTTGCTGACCGTCGTTCAGGTCAAAATGCGGAAGCTGTTATCCTAATC
>Ga0307517_10011333_pt1 | contig 12365 bp, 18 predicted proteins | sample 23_EM_MG_FD_194515 | JGI IMG/M metagenome (GOLD analysis project Ga0307517, IMG submission 194515) | Populus trichocarpa ectomycorrhiza microbial communities from riparian zone in the Pacific Northwest, United States - 23_EM | ecosystem: Host-associated > Plants > Roots > Unclassified | place...
AACCTCGACGGTCGCCAATGAATTTTCCTGAATGTCGCTCTGTGTCAATGAGATTGCGTAAACATGAATCGGTGCTCACCTCTGCCTCAATACTTTGCCTTTTCGTACCCTGATATCGTCTGAGCGGCCGACACCAGGAAAAACATCCATCAGACATAGTTTGGATTCAATGCAGGGAGTGTGTAGGTCGCAAAGATGCAGAGAGATTACAATATAAGAAATCCAAAAGAAATCCGCAACTGACTCGGAATAGCCATGCTGCCCTCGTGCCAGGCGCAGATAGAATAACGGTCCCAAAGCATGTTTCCCCAATGTTTCGTTCTTTTCAGTAGACTTTTAGGTACCCGAAGGACCTGGATAAGAATTGGAGAGTTCGGAGTACGTGACAGTGTGACGGCCATATCGCTTGTGTGGTTGTTCCGAGTCCACGTTTATGCCGTATCAGGTTAAAATGGGCTCGAAGAGCAAGATTTCGAAAAACTTGGTGAAAACATAAGAAGGATTGAAGAAGGACAAATCATGATCGTTGCCATTCATATATTGGGTTAGGGTTCTATGATAATCAAACTTGAAGTTGGTTATCGGTTGTCAAACCACTACCATCTGTCCTCTTTGTGAAATCTGCGTGCCTGCGACAAATTCCCATCTTACCGTTGTCAATCTCTTTCTAGATAAATAAAAAATGCCACGCAGATTTTTGGTTGGAGGAAACTTCAAATTAAATCCCTCCACCGCCGCTGCCTCTGATTCTCTTATCGAAAGCCTGAACAAGGCAGATCTGGACCCTGAGACAGGTAAAACTTCATCTATTTGTCTGCGATCTGTGTTCCAAGCTAAACAATTCACAGAGGTCGTAATCGCCCCTCCTTCGATCTATCTTATTCCGGTCAAAGCCAGCGTCCGAAATGATATCAATGTCTGTGCACAGAACTGTTATTTCGAGTCATCTGGGGCGTTTACAGGGGAGATCAGGTATGTATCTTTGTTAGTTCCCTTATTCCCTTTCTGATCGATCGTCCTCTGCAGTCCAGCCCAATTACTCGACTCTGGAATTTCCTTTGTTTTATTGGGTAAGCCAATTTTATTCATTTACCTTCGTCTCACACACCCACTCAAATAAAGGCCACTCGGAGCGCCGCACCATTTTCCGCGAAACCTCGGATCTTGTCGCCAAAAAGACCAAGGTTGCCATTGCTTCAGGTCTGAGGGTGATACTTTGCATCGGCGAAACCCTCGTAGAACGCGAGGCTAGCAAAACCAAGCAAGTTTGTGAAGGACAATTAAAGGCTGTCGTAGATGTTTTGAAAGAGGAGAACTGGAGGTATGTTTCCTAGCCTATATACGATTTTTTAAAACCTGATAATCTGCTTTGTGCAGCAAAATTGTTATAGCGTACGAACCAGTCTGGGCGATCGGAACTGGAAAGGTGGCAACTACGGCTCAAGCCCAAGAAGCCCACGTAGATGTGCGATCTTATATTGCCAGTGCTGTTTCTCCAGCCGTGGCGAACAACATCCAAATCTTGTATGGAGGAAGTGTGAATGCCAAAAACTGCAAGGAACTTGGTAAGGGCTTTTAATTTCGCGGGAATAACAACTAATTCACGATTTTAGCCAAACAGCAGGATGTGGATGGGTTCTTGGTAGGCGGGGCGTCGCTCAAGCCAGAATTTGTAGACATCATCAATTCCAAGAAACCATGAGAATAGATACTGCGAACAAATATACAATGTACTGTTATGTAGAATGATAGAAACAAAATGGTTGAGTAGTTGACCTCTTCAGTTTCTCAACAAAACTTGTTCTCCAGAATGCAAGGATAGTTTCGATGTTTTGTGAATTCCATAAGAATTATTAATTACAAGTCGCAGCAAAACCATCTCTCATCGTTTCTTATCTTTCCGACGTTCTTTCCGTTTACGACCAATAATCGAACCTATGGGATTGGTGAATTTAGTTTGGGCGGGTTCCGCCTTATCGATTTCCTTGATTACCTCCGGCTTCGAAGGAGAATTGCGTCGTCTTTTCGTGGGCTGAATTTCAGGGTTTGAATCTTGGACATCGGCTTCAGGGTTTCTTTGCCTTTTCTTGTTCAGAGACTCTGCATTCTGAAGACTCTGTGTCTTCATATGAGAAATACACCATGAAAAACAAAGATACCACGTACCCCAGCCTTACTATCCTGCTGTTTAGCATTCCGTCGCTGTATAACCTGGGCATTTTCAATGGAAAATTCCACAATCAGTGTCCCCTTGCTCTTTTTCTTCGACTCATTGTCAACACCACCAGCCCTCTCAATCTCCTCTCTCAACCTCTTCATTCTCATTCCATCTGGGCTCAATCCATCTCCACCGACATCAATTATCGCCTTCTCAGTCTTCAACAAGCTTTCTAATTCTTCTTTCCACCATCGACCACTAAAAAGTGTGGTTACCTCGGGATTATTGTTCGCCCACCGTAAGAACTTCAGTGCATCAGTGTGTTTATGCAGCTCGACAAATCCGTACCCTCTACTCTTCCCTTTCTTCGTGATAGGATCGACGCGTTCTGCTTGACGGACAATCTTGACTTGTTTTACTGCGCTCTCTTTGCCTTTGAACCTTTTCCGTTTCAGGGAACTGTCATTGTGCCCAACCCTCTCTCCCTCTCTGTGTGCATTAGGAACAGAGGCAGCTGTGTCATCCAGTTCGTCGACATCAAGAGCGTCGCGTATGCCTTGTTTCACTTCTGCATCGAATGCCTTGATAGAATGTAGGGCCAGTCTTTTCAACATTCTCTCGGTGACAGAAGTCGGGATCTGTCGAACGCTGAGACGTGTCTTCGATATGTACAATGAGGGATTAGACTTGAGTAGTGCGCGTCGTGCATTAAAAGAAGTTGTTCGCTTTTCGACTTCAGCTGGTGTTAAAGTCTCCGCTCCAGATGAGTTAGGTAAAATGACTGTGAAGTGATCTCAGAAAGAGGAAGTTAAAGCGGGAATTTTGTAATACCTCCTTCTCGGAGAAGGTGCATGTTTCTCTTGTCGAGCTTCTGTCGAGCCTTTTCGTTGTCTTCTTTGAGTTTTCCAGCAACATCGCGAGTTACAGCCATGACAATATCAAGAGTACGGCCATGCAGCACCAAATTTTGTGCAAGACTCGAAGAAGGGTCGGGGGTGAGAATTGAAGGTAAGGAAAACGGATTCTTCTTTTGCTGTTAGATAAACCACATCAGTGACTTACATGCAAGGGAATGTGATGACTTACTACTGTAGTTTGTGTTGTAGTTTCAGCTTGTAACAACTCACTCTGTTGGACAGCACGGCTCGCATCTGCTTCATTCCAGAAACAAGCAAACCCGGAGCCCCTTGAGCGACCAGTAATGGGATCTTTGGTAATTCTCACATATCGTAAAGATCCAAATGAACGGAAGCTAGAAGAGAGTCAACAAGAGGCTAACAAAGCCATAATGAGACTTACAGCGTTCGAAGTTCTTCTTCAGTAGCATCGAACGAAACATTTCTGATAAAAACAGTGGTACCAGTGTCCGGAGGAGGTAGCTGAGGTTTGACCCTTTCTTCTTCATCCTCTTCCCCTTCCTTGTTGGAATCGGAATCATTTTCTTCGCTTTCACCGTCGTGCATGCCAAGATGTTCATTAGTAGCGTCTGTCTCGCTGCAGCCATCACTGTCTTCACTCGTGTCGGACTCCGAGGAATCACACATTTTGACATCCTCCATTTTTGCCCGCTCCTCTTCCCATCTGTCTTTGCTTAATGCCCAATCCACAGCAATGATGCGGTCTGTAGACTTGTTTCCTTCTTCATCCTCGCCTGCATCGTCTCCGCCCCCTTCCTCTTTCTTGGCCGTTGCCCCTTTCAACCCTTTCGCTTCCAATCTCCTCTCTTTCTTTTTCTTCTGTTTGTCTGATACCATGGACTGGGCAATTCCAGCACGCAAGACGGTGCCATTACAGCCTTCAATAGCCTTTTCCGCGTCCTTTTTACTCAACATCCAAACGAAAGCAAATCCTTTCGTCCTGGGTTTTCTAACAACAGCTGTGGCATCATTCTCGGGTTGCGCCTCTGACTTTGAATTAGGACCCTGGACGTCCATCGGGATATGTATCGAATGAATGGGTCCATAGGGCAAAAAAGTTGCGCGAATATCCAGCTCTGTGGCGTTGAAGGGAATATTACGCACGATGAGTCGGCTAGCATGACTTGGCGCAGGGGTTGCGGGGATTTTTTGACCCTCCCGTAATATAGTAGGTTTGGCCAGATTGTCCATGCGCTTCTTGAGTGCTACAGATAAAAGAGATCCCTTGTAGACGTGGGCATGCAATTTGTGGATGGCATCGGCTGCTTGGGCAGGCGTGGAGAACACGACACAGGCTGTTCGGCGATTAGAAGAATGTCTTGATATCGATATATATCACGATACCTGTACTTGGATCGTTGTCCTTCAATTCATTCTGAACTGGCCACTCAACCTTTTCGGCACCCTCATACTTCCGAATTTTCTTCCATAACATTTTTGAATCTATCGAAGGGGGAAGACCAGATACAACGATTGTCCGAATAGCATTTGGATCATGAGGGAGACCAACTGCCGACACACGAGGTAATTTCTGTTTTCCAACCTTTACTATTGGGGCTCCCTCGCTGTCGCCCGTTTCACAACGTTTCTATATAACATTAGCCAAAGAATAGATAATATAGTAAAGGCACATACTTTACGCTCAGCCCATTGAACTCGTAGTTTCCTTCCAGCAAGTTCGATCCCACTTTCGGATATGGTCTCGAATGCGGTTTCTGCATCTTCTTTCAGTGCAAAGGAAACATAACCGACACCTTTGGACACTCCTGTCCCATGTTCTGTAACCACGAACGCCGACCTAATAGGCGCAATGTCCGAGAACAGCGTCTGTAAGTCTACAGACGTAGCGGTATATGGCAAATTGGATACGAAAAGTGTTGAACTAGATGAAATAGTAAAACAGTTAAATTTTTTTAAATGAATCATACTCACCCATGGGTTTTCCCGTCGTCCTCTTTTCGCTTGCCTTTTTCAAAAACCGTTGTCATTGCTGTGGCACAAGAAAGTTCATGATCAAGATCTTCAGTGTCATCGGTCCGGATGCGGCCCGGTTACAAAGGGGCAAGGGCGGAAATTTGAGAAAGATAAAGGTGCCACACTTAGGCGAAACTGCTAACGGAAGTGTCTATATGCAAGAGAATCCAGTTCATATACAAATTGGCATTGCCTCCGAAAAAAAATGTCATGGTTCTACACAGCACAAATGCAGAGCATATCTGATCGTCCTACGCCGCTCGTTGCGGGGACAGGGATTCCAAGTAACTAACGATCGTTGTGGCATACTTGTCCACAGAAAATAGCGCTTCTTGTGCTTGGACGGGTCCCTTGAAAACGGCAACTATGATCACTTCTGCGGTCGTTACGAAAACGGCACCGTCAGGGCCTTTCTTGAATACAATGATTGGACCACTGGGTGTCTCGTCAACACTACGGAGCTTGATATATTTTTCGCGGTTGAGATGGACGCTTGTCATGTTTTCTTTTTCTTCAGTATCTTCAGGCTTCTTTGTTTGACAGAGCCATATGACATCCCTCTGCTCCTCCGGACTCAGCTAGAAAAAAAGGATTTGAGAGGATTGGCATATCACAAATCAAATTTACTATACCTCAAATCCATCTGAAATTCCCCAGACCCCTCCTTTTCGGCCAACAAGTGCTGCAGCGGAGATCTTTCCCAATCCCTGCTCCGGGTCCGAAAGAAAAGTGTTGACAGAAGCTAGAAGAGTGAGTTGATTGAAAAAACCGAGAGTCAGGGATGATAACATACAATTCCAGGCCATGACCTTAGGATTGTAATTCACTGGATGCGATGCGATGAAAGCTGCAGATGGTGTCTGATAAGTGCAACTTCCTTTGTTTACGGTTGTATACACGGTTGTATGACGTCAGATTTCATCAACAGTCACAATAAAAGTGCTAGAAATTAGAGAGTATAATGATATGCCAAAATCGATGTATAAAACTAATGAGGTGCTGGAGCCAAAAGGTTCGAAATTATTTATGTTGTTTGAATTTTTGTTGAATTTTTGACGAAATCCGATCTTATAACGGTTATGTAAGGTGTTGGTTTCGTTAGTCCGTCATTCATGCAGCACAATCTTGATTTCAGGCTCACTGTCTGGTACTATGGGCTCAAGGCGACACAGTATTTCTCAAAATTCACGCCAGAATCTATCACAGTATTAAAGAAGGACCTCACAATCCTTGGGTTGCCTCACCCCAAAAATCAGAACATCAGTTTGTTATCGCATGGGGCAGTAGAGTGCTGCTGGCCTTCTGCAGGGATGAATCCTGTGTGTATGGTAGATTTTACCGATTTACAATACTGACTCCCTTTTTGTAAGGTGTTGTACAGGAACCTCATGATGAAGACAGATCCCACTCCCACCTTTCACGGCACGATAAAACAGTTGTCTATGTAAGCTACAGTCGCCGATTCCCCACTCACTTATCTAATGTATGTATATGACACTAGATTGAATATCGCCGTTAAGGAAACGTATGTGTTCGGCCTTTCCTGTGAAAGGTTTTTGATCTTCTGTCTATACCAGGTCCGCTTCTCACCCACCTATTCTCAACTCCAACTTAGTGAAGCCTGCCAGTTTAAAAAGATCATATGAGCAACGAGGGCCAACTTCTGTATCTGTTACGCCTTCGGGCCATTTGGCGGATACTGCCAGGGGTCAACAAACTTCATACAATCAAAATACCTCGGGTTACCGTGACAGTCCACATCTTGCTCACTCGACAGTAGCACCCAATTTCTCTTGCGACGACTTTTCCAGACCAAACAAAGTTGCGAAAACACATTCTCAAACTTTCCAGTTGTCTGCAGTGCGTGTATAATCAAATTCGACTCTGAAATATGCAGACTTTTATTGGCAGAAATCAATCAATAATGGCCACCCACGAAATTCCTTTCCAACAAACAAACTACAGGTTTTCTCTGCTTCAGTGTATCACCCATGAAGAAGTCTTAGAGCTTTTGCAGGTTTCTACCTCGACACCCTCGGTGAATCCGAGTTCTTCCGTTAATTCTCCTTGTCCCCCCGCTCGGCTTGCAGCTAACTCCGCCTCGAAGACGAACCTTCAGCCTCGGAGAATAGGCTCTACTTTAGCGAGGGTAGAAAAAGAAAGTGCCGATGCGTTTCTCAATAACTTGGTTAGTTTCGCACATATGCAAGAGTGATAACACTGGGTGCTCACAACTGCAGTTGCAGCCAACGATGTCACAAGGAGAGCAGCCAAGGGAGACTGTGCCGCTCCCACGAAACCCGATGTCGCAGATATCGCCAAGCGATGGTTCAACACTATCGAAGTTTAGGATCGAGCGTCAACCCACCACCGCTTCTGCACCATCCCCTAACCTTCAATCCACTACTTCCATCCCAACTCCTGTAAAGACACCAGCTAATTCGGGCTCCCTCCTTCGTCTGCTCCAAACCACGACAGCAGGCCAAAGAAGCATCATTCCTCTCATACCTCCGCCTTCGATTGCCGCCAAGGCGACAGACGCTTCTGCAGTACAGCCTGCTGCATTGAACACCGCTGCTCCACGATTATTGGAAGATGTATCACGGAACATCGGCGAGTGGTTTGCAGAGGGACATGAATTGCGCAAGCACGGTGTACAGGAAGAGATCAATCCAGATCGGGAAAAGGCATTGAAACTTGAGAAGGTTATTGAAGAGCTGAATGTAGTAAAGAAGGAGCTCGAAGAGGAGCGTAGGTCACGAAGAGAGGACAAGGAGCTGCTTGACGTCGAACGGCAGAGGAGAGAAGAAGCAGAAAATGCTCTTGCAGACGTCAGGAGGGAGTGCAGGCAGCCTTTTGTGGTTCCAAGTTTGTTGGATGCGTTTGTGGAGCTGTCGAAATTGACAACCAGAGGATTAAAGGACTCTGCACCGCAAGTTGAGGCATTACCTCGAGATCATCGTGAAGTTGAGGTCGCTTCCAGTTTTGTTATCGGTCGTGATATGAATGCATCTTGTGATGAAGCAATCTCTCCACCAGTTCCGCAACGGACCAAAGTCAAACTCGAACCTTTAGAGGAAACGGTTATCCTTTAGACTTTATGTTTACCTGTAGACAATACTTCATATAACAATTGAATTTGGTGGCAGATATCGGTACCTTTATAAGCTGATCATGCAGATCAGAACTAATTATAAAGTGAAGGTTCTTTCATACGGAATGCTGGCACGCATCACCCACATATACAAGAATGTAACCTCAATACGAGCCTTCATGATGTCGACCGTGGCACGCACTGAGGCCAAGTCCGAGTATTATTCAGGACCTTTGGAGGGCACAGCTCCATATCATCGTTGCTATATCCTGCTTCATGCACGAGACCGACCCTCGAATTTCCCAACGGTCTACCAGACAGCCGTCTCCCGTGAATTGCTCATTCGCGGCGTTCGATGGGGTGGTGGGGTATCAGTAAACTTCTCATGGATGGAGCACTTTTCACACCAGAATTCGTCCAGAAAGTCGCCTGCTACTGTTTTCTCTCGTCTTGGTGGAAGGCTAGACATCCCAGACGTCACGCTGGAAAATTTGGACGAGGTGGAAAGCCAAATTTTGAAGCACCTCGAAGGTCCTCCTGCAGAACTTACTTCGAAGAACGTGGACGTCTACGTTTGTACACACGCAGCGCGAGATTGTCGGTGTGGCGAAAGGGGTCTACAGGTGTACGAAACCCTCGTTCGAATTGTTGAAGAGGAAAGAATTTGGAATCCATCGAGTCTCGCACACCGTATCAGAATCGGAGCTGTGGGACATGTTGGCGGTCATCAATATGCAGCCAATGTGCTGATATTCCCTCATGGCGAAATGTGAGTGTTCCCCCAAACGTGTTTTGGAAGTTGGGGTCTTATCGTTGTTTCGCAGGCTTGGTTGTGTCAAACCAGAAGATGCTCCTTGGATTATTCAGAGACTCATCGATGACCTCAAAACCGGTGTTCACCCATTGAGCCCAAGTGAGGGTCCCTTTGCAATGGCGCATTGGAGAGGAAGGATGGGTATGACACAGGAAGAAATGAAGGAATTCCATTCGTCATTCGCGTCGCAGATCAATTCTTAGTGGTTAGGGCCTGTGCTGCTCAACGTCAACATCCGTTTCGGTTTCTTTTGGAATATAAGAGTTGGAAACATTTCTTTATTTGCCTTCATCACGACCCTCCTATCTACTCGAGGGCACAGGGACATACTACGTGACGCTCTGTTCACATTTCGATAGAGAAATCAAGTTTTACAGAATGCTCACGAATCCATTGCCGCAAAATAGACACTTTGTGACTGCATCCAGGAGCTCCTCGACCACCCAACTCCGAGAAATGATTGGCAAATCTTGCCCTTGACTCTTATCCAGTGCTGAGGAAGGCAGAAGCGCCTTTCTACAACATCCGACACAGGTCCTGACCCAAGGGGTAGCGAGAACGAAAGTAGTCACAGAACATCGCGGCCATGTATGACCATTGGCGCACCTTGCAGAAATCACGTCCTCAAACGGAATGGTGACTCCGCAAGCAGGACAGATTTCTTCCAATTTATACGTGTCTTGGGTAATTCCAGTTGATGGGTCGAAAATGGGCTGCAGAAGCGCCGAGAGTTTGTTTCCTTCTTGTCTGAGGTCCGATTCCATTCCGTGAAGAGTGCTTTTCACGACCAATCGGGAAGCAAAGGGCAAATCAGTAACTATCAGTAGGACTCACGTCAGGCATATGCTGCAACATGTCGGAAAAAGACACCTACGAGTCAATAATCCAGCTACGGCAACCAAATGTCGAATGATAATCAGTGAAATTCGATTGGAAATTGTGTTGAGGACAACCTCAGCCACGACTCCGCACTTAATTTGAACTTCTTCGCTTCCCGAAAATTTCTTAGAAATTCAAGAAATCAAACTCATAATGAAAAAATTCGTGAACGAAAGTTGCATACCCAAGCAAAGTCCGCCAAAGAGAGCCTCATCCTCAAGGACAAGAGTTCATCCCAACCATACAAATTCGTAGCAAGGCTGATGCGGAATTGTTTTCGCAACTCGCCATCAATGCCTCCTGAACCCCATGAGGGAATAACCACCCGCTTAGAATAATCATTATTTGGGACTGGGCGGAGAACATCCAGCAGTTGACCGTAACATTCTTTCAAGTGTTTTGAATGTCCAAGATGGAGAAAGTAAGGCCTGAGCAGATGGAGAGGCGAAAAATCCCAACCTGAAAACCGTCTAAGACCGGTGACAATAAGAAAACATATGACGTACATGTTTTTGCTGAACTCAGCAACATAGCTAGATTTTCAAGAAGGCCACAGGAAGCATTTTCATTCCATAATTGAGATACGACGAGTGTACTGCTACGCTTCGAGTCTTGCTTGTAACTGAAGTCTGATGGACTAAATGACCTGAATAAAGACACGGAAAAATGAGTTTAATTTATATCTAGTCATCGAATGCGCGTACTCGTATGCCCACATGAAGGTGGCGTCTCCATCATATGAGACTATCCCGTGGATTTTACAGATGTCGTCCTTATCCACATTTCCCTTTTCCGTGCTGTGGAAGGTCGTCTTTGCTGTGTGAGACAATGTAACAGAAGTGAGCCATTCTCTAAAATTCTCTGGGCGTGCGACCGACACTGAAGACTCGGCAATATCGGGTTCGATACTTAGATTTTGAACAACATGAAAAGATCCGTCGGTAAGCGTTACCACCAAAGCATCCAATTTGTGGAGGTATGTGAGACCTGAAGCTGGATGAAGAGCTGAAGAATTTCGACCGTTCTGAGTTGCAAGTCGAATGATGCGATATCCCGTCCAGTATGTCGTGGAGGAGCCCCGCGGTTGGGAGAATAGTTTGAGAAGGCCAGGCTTAGAAGATACGAGTATAGACTATAAAGATAGGTGATATAGAAGATCAGAAGAATCCAATGACCTACGCTCCTTCCAGGAATGGGAACCCATTTCAACACAATGCCAGCACTACCGTCGGCTTGATATATCAGCCGAGAAGTGCTCTCCATTTCTTCCTCAATGCCGAATTGTGGAGTGAAATAACGAACATCAGACTGTTTCAGTCTTTGCGAAATTGTGATTAAGCCGACAGACCCGTCGGAGGCACCGTATGCGAAAGTTCCATCGTCTTCGTTCATATCAGAATGTATTAAGAAATAATGGGGAGTTTTCGCTTACAATGGCCTGGAGCAATAATATTCCAAGAATCAAATGCTAGACGGGTGACCCATTGGTCGGATATCGACAAAGTCTGGAGGTACTCCATAGAGTCACCGGTTTTGTACCTAAAAGTTTCCTTCAGAATCAGGAATATGACCCTCAATAGGTGGTACCTCAGCAAAGTTATGAAACCTGCGCGACTGCCAAGAATTAACAAAGAACCGTCAAGCTGGGGTGTAGGCGACAAGTCAAAATTGACTTGGGTCGTCCACTCAATACCTAGAGTCAGGCACAATTGTGAGCTACAGGGGAATACACTCTAAAGGATACAAACTTGTAATCTGGGCTTGCAATATGGACTCTGCGGGATTGATCCTGCCCAGAATAGTAGGAGTGATGTCGGAGATCTACTTCCTGCGTCGTAAGTGGAATGAGCGGGATATGAGACCACTTGCTTTGGCCCATTCACCCTTGATGAAATTTTTCCCCGCCACCCAAAGAACAACGTCCATATTAGCACTCAGCGTGGCTACAACACATCTTTACGAAACTAAGTGATTAATATTGGATGACATCATATTCACTGACCCACCATTCTTCGTCAAGCCAGTCGGAGAAATGGCAATAGAGACCACAGAATCGTCCAGAGAACCAAGTGATACTGTGGCCCATGCTGGAAAATGAGATGAAAATTCCATCGCACATTCATTTTTTGGATCACTTACATTGAGAATACTCCGTCCATCTGGTTGGTGTGATTTTTTCCGTCTCGATCATCGTTTTGAACCAACCCAGATGCCAACCATCCTTACTCGAGGAAGGAACAACAGGATCAGTGTCAAAATTTATCCCATGGTTAGGCGTCTAATGTGGTCAGTGTGGCGTTTTTTCCATGCATCAAGTTGACGTACAAATATGTAAACGGCGTTCTTCGTAATGAAACAAACTTGTCCATCTGGAGTCCAATGCAAGCACCTCGGTGATGGGTATGCAATAACACTTGATAGGGTTGATGCAGAGTATATGACACTCATTGCAAGTCGAAGAGAAAAGGAAAGAGCCGGCCCGCATTACCCGGTGGGAGTTATGTAAAAATGCGATGTGAAAATAATATA
>Ga0307517_10011334_pt1 | contig 12364 bp, 3 predicted proteins | sample 23_EM_MG_FD_194515 | JGI IMG/M metagenome (GOLD analysis project Ga0307517, IMG submission 194515) | Populus trichocarpa ectomycorrhiza microbial communities from riparian zone in the Pacific Northwest, United States - 23_EM | ecosystem: Host-associated > Plants > Roots > Unclassified | place...
ACTATTTAGAAATATTTTAAATTTTGAAATTATATTTGTTTGGCATTGTGTTTGTATTGCATAATTTATAATTAATTTATCTTGAATTTGAATTTTATATATATATATATATATATATATATATATTATTTTAGGGGTGGCTAAGTAATTCTATTTTGCAAAAAAAAAAGTGTTAAAAGACTATTTCGTCCCCGTACAATTTGAAAATAACAATTCAATCATGGTAAAAATACTATATTGTCATCAATGCCTTGTTCAAAAAGAACAAATTCTTCATTCCACTATTACAATGAATAGTGTTATGAAGGTAGGTCCACAATAATTTCCTTAAGAAATTCATTTTTTTTTTTGTTAATAAAAGCATTCATTCTTGTTACATTATTACGAGTCGGATCAATTTTTTTAACATAAAAATAAATTATAAAGTTTAATTTTAAGTAAATTTAATATTGAAAAATAAAATTAAAAAGAAAACTAAATTAAAAGAAAACAAATTGTGAATAGATGAATAGTGAATTCACCTCTTAATAATAATTCTTCTCAATTATATATATGGAGGCTTATTAGACTTCAAGCGTTCACGATTGTGGTCGAAAACAAAAAATTAGACTGCCTAACTAGTGGTAAAGCTAATAAATAATTAACCTCCCTTAAAATTATTTAAGCAGGACTTGTAAATGTTCACATGTCCCAAAGGACGTAAAGTAGAGGTGCCAATCTATCCGTATACTATGCATCCACTCAGAAGTTACGTGTTGATCACAAACCAGGGCCAAATAGGCACTTTCAGCTTTTTCCTCTTATTTTTAGTAAATTTTCTCATTGTTCATTACCAACTCTGAGTCAATTGTAGGGTTTTACATGAGAGAACATCAGAAAGCATGGGTGTCCAAAGTGAGTGGTTTTCATTTGGCGTCCCGAAGTTGAGCAAAGAGTCTACACTTCACGCGTGATAGAAAAGAGCTAGCTGCATGGTACCGACAAGATCACGGGTGCACGTGATGTTCACGAGACAGACATGGTCTCTGTCCGTGACATGGACAACCTAGTTTATGATATCTTTTGGAACCACGTTCTTTTATTTCTTATACCGTAACCTCTGCTTTTGTCTGGGTTTCTTTACAATCACTGGACCTTCCGGTCGCTTTCCCTTTTATGTTAGAACAGACCTCTTCAGCTTTTTACACTCTATCTGATCGAACTGTGTTGCTAGGAGTAAAGAAAGATATTGGTCTATACGCTACAGAATCTAACAGTTCAATTGAGGCTAAAATGATCAAATTACCAATCTATTGCACTAAACGTCCACTGTTCCAAATAATTCTTCTTAATTAATTGGTAGTTTGCATAGAAGAGTTTGAGAAGTCTTGCTACCAAATAAGCTTCATATTTGTTCCCGAGAGATCAGCATCTAAGGGAAAACAAGTCTAATTGTTTCCAGCCTTTTTATATTATAACGATCAGCAGGTTCCGCATACTTGTTTATATCTTCTAGTTGGCTCAAGTAATGATGCCAGTTACAGCACAAGAGGCCTAGGCTAAGTCCTTTTCTTGAATATCAACTTTATATTACAAATCCAGAACTGCGCAAATCAACTTCTGTGTGTACCTGAATTTGTTCTCTATCGGTAAAGTAAGCACCCAAACTTTAACCAAGTCGGACCCCCCACCTGAAAGTGACCAGACAAAGATGCTGTTGGTGAGAATGTACGAAAACTTCCAGTGAGGACCCAAACGGACCCCTATCCAGAACTGACAATTAAAAAAGAAAGTTCATAGTATAAAAACTATATCTGCAACAACCCTTGTAAATAAAAAATTTGACTAGGCTTCTCTTCACATGTGACAAAATGCCAACTGTCTACAAATTCTGTATCACTGCAAATAGCTCCTCTCCCCGGAGGTTCTAACCAGCAAACAAAGTTTGAGCAGAAACAGTCCAACTTTAATGAAGCACAGTACAGCATTGTCAAGCCTTTGGTCACAGTTTATAAGGCTACTTTTATCAATTAGCTCAGAAAATGTGTGTGTAGCATTACCTGATGTATCATGGAGCAGCCCTGGTACACCTTGCAAGACAGTCCATTCTGAGTAAAAAACACACTGGATGATAACCATGCCTCTGGTTATCAGACAACCATTTTTGTGCTCACAAAAGTTCTGAAAATCAGCATTCAAGGTGAGGATCATGGTGCATTATTTCAAAATCTCAACATAATTCACAAAAATGGATGTTATTAAGGGATTGAAAGATAACAACTATCAATCTTTGTAGGATGCACCCGCCATGATTTATTAAATACACAGAACAGCATACGTACAATAACTCACCTGATACTAGCTCTCAGGCCTCTGAACTTTTTTAAAAGCTATGAAGTTGGAACTAATCTCATAAATTAGGTCAACATGCCTTTTGCTACCAGAGTTCTTCCTAATACTACTTTATATATTCACTTTTCTTTTCTTTTCTTTTTTGCTTAGATATATATTATGGACTTTGCTTTCTGGTAGTACGCTGCTAAGATCTAAAGAAAATTACTTGATATTGTTTTTGGAGAAAAATGGTAGAATAACAGCATCACACCATGATCTTTCTAACTGTAGTTTATTGGGACAACTAGACACAAGAACATTGCGAAAATCTTTTTAATTTTGTAAAAGCAGTAAGGATGTTATAAGCTTTCATATGGTTTGTGTGATAAAATACACGTTGACAGAAAATTGATTGAAACCAAAAGAGGTTGATCTTGAACATTATCTTAATTTTTTTTCATTTTCAATTGTTATCTTACCCTAGATTGCAAAGCAGTGTAGATTAAATTGCTATAATCATGTCTTCATGTTATTAATATGGCTAAAATGAATTTGAATACTTTGTCGGAGAAAATTGCCTGAAATGAATAGCAATACAAGGTTTGACTGTAAAGTACAAAAGCTAGATGATCAATTCAGAGAATTTATGAAAAAAATTATTACACAATACAAGTAAAAGATGTCTTCTTGCAAATGCCCAAAATCATATGGATATGCAAATATGATTTCAGTTCATCAAAAAATATCATTGCAGTTTTACCTTGACATACCATGTTGCATTTCTCTTAACTTTTAAATTTACTTCTCCATCATTAGCAGAAAGGCAAATAAAAATTACTAAAATTTTCAGATTATATTTTCCCTAAGATCAAACACAGCCATATAATAGAAAAGACAAAAACTATAAAGTAGTTAAAATTCAGAGTAAACTTACTGTCGATGACTAACAATTATAATGATTGATACTTGAATGCAACATGCTCTTCATAACATCAATATCCTTGAGCAGTTTCTCATTCTCATGATTCCTACTCTGTGTCTCAACATCTAAAGCTGCAATAACAACTCGCAGCAAATCACTAAAATAACTCAAGAATGATCCACTGGATTTGAAGTTAAGCTAATTATTTTCAATTCCTATAACTACCCCTCAATAAATGGCTTAAGAAATATAAGAAGACAAAAAAAAAGAAGGAAAAAGAAGTCCACCATCACAACTTCAAGAACACACATCAAGCAGCAAAACCAAAACTAAAAAACGAGGAACTGCTTAAAATTTTACTGAATGATTAAGAAAATGACAAAAAGATTAATCTAAAGACAATCTCACAGCGCATCCAAAGGGAGACATGACGTTCACAAGCAGCAACATTGTTTGTATTCTGCATATTTTTAAATGCAGAGCTGGAGGTTGGCATGTTACAAGGACATGATAAGTGCACCATTACGCATGCATATGTTATGAAGCTAAGCCTCATTAAATGATGATGCTGTACAACATTGTGATATCTTCTCTCTCACTATTCAAGAACCATTTTTGGACAGATGTTGAATAACACTTGTCAATTTTCACTGAGAAAATGTTAAAAGGTAATTCCAAGTCCATACAAACTTAATTCAAATATAAGACTAATGGAGCTCCCAAAATATCCTAAGCATATGATCTCCTTTTTCTAAAACCATTGGGAGATATTTGATCGAAATTCAAAAACACTAGGAAGGAAAGCCTGTGCGAGAAGCACAAACTCCAAAAAAGAAAGAAAGAAAGAAAGAATGGTCAATACTAGCACTCTTATGTTCCACTTCCTCTCCCCATCATGGTGGCAGCAAGACGGATCTAATCCAAACTCTTCCACAACAGTCAATGACAGAAGCTAAATATATTTAGCCATCATTATGGTGAGCTAAATACTGGCCGAGTCTTTTTCCATTTATATGATTAAATATGCAATAAGCACAAAAGCAGCCACAAATACAGGCACTTCCCTAAAAGGTCCCAATATGAAGAAACAAGGTCCACAGTCTACCCCTGAAAGAGATATCAAATACATGGGAAAAGGAATCGTAGTCTCATAAAACTTGAGAGAAAAAAGGGAATCTAGTTGTAATTCACCATTTGGTTTTATCTTGGCAACTTAGGGATTTTTTTTAGTGGATCTCAAATGATATGTTCAATGAAGGCAAGACTTATATTGTTTCAGGGCTTCAATCCTTAGGTTGGGGTAAACTCATTTTTGAAATTCAGATTTGGCATTTTGTTTTTCTAAATTTTGAGTCATATGTAGATTTTGGCATTGTAAGGCAACTTTAGAACTGCAAGAAGTTTCTCAGAGAGGCTTTATGATTTATGAGTTTCTACCATCAAACCTACAAGATAATCAACCCAAACAAGAGTTGTGAAACTCCTTGTTCTTCAACCTGTTATAAGAAGATTGCAATGATATGGGCCCAGTGTTGTCAAAGATGAAAGGCGCTAAAAAGCATCAAGCCTGGAAAATGCCCTAGACGCTTCGTCTAAATGAACTAAGGCGCTCAACCTATATGATATAAAAAATTACATGTATAATATTATATTATGATACATAAATCTAAAATATATACCAATTATGATTAGATCATTAGAAAATCAAAAGAAAATATAAAATACCATAATATAATCATATAAAGTTACATTTTTAACCTTTAAAACAACATAAAAGAATTTAAAGAATTTTTATATGATATAACTTAGTAGAGTTTTTATATGAGAAATTAAGAAACAAAAAGATGAGATGACAGAAGAAAAAAAGTTGAAGAAATACCTTTGTTGTTCTTAGTCTTCACTCTTGACTCTTATGTTTTTAACAAAACTACCCTTAATTTCTTTCTTGTATAAGACTAGATAAAGAGATAAACAAGACAAAACATAAGTTTTTTTTTATATAAAAAAACAGAAATCGAAGAGACGCCTCTTCAAACTAATCTTCAGTGTCAGTGTCAGTGTCAGATAATTTTCATCAAGCGACGCCTTTATCACCTGCCTCCCATGCACGGGCGCTTGCCTAGGCAATGCCTCTTCAAACTCCATCGCCTTAGGCTAAGAAAGGCATCTCGCCTCCAGCGCTTAAGTGAGCACCTGGGCGCCTTGTGACAACATTGTATGGGCCTTTCTAATGAGTTTCATAGCAGTACCAGAAAGGCATCATTTTGTTGGTAGTTGGCATAGGGCATGGGGTATATTTTCAGAAAGAGCCAAGTAACTTGGTCAAAAGGTTCACATTAAAGGCCTGTCAAAATGGAGAGCAAGCTGCTCACACGCAAAGATCAATTTATAGGTCCCTATCTAATCCAACCAAAGATTACTAGACACTTGTGCGAATGGAAAACGTATGTTTAGTCGACAAATAAATAGAACATCAACAATAAAACTCAAGAGAGGACGTTACAGATATTACAACAATGATGAAAAAAAAATTAAAACTAAAGTCAAAATATCCAAAGTTGAGTTCTCATCATGTTACAGCCTTCAATAAATAAGGGAAGAAAATAACCAATGAGTTTCTCATCACAGGTTTTGGTCCAAGTGCAGTAATGTAAGTTGAAGAACTATTAGATCAACTCCTGTATTCATCTAAAAGATATTCTCACACTGGAGCTTGATACTAGAATTTAAGTTTGCTTTATTTATATTATTTAACTATTTATCTAAAAACTACCCATACATGTACTCCAAGAATGATCTTAGCGTAAATCATCTATGCAATAAATCTCTTAATAAAGAACTCATTAAATAACAAAACAAAAAATGGTCTAACAGATCAGCTTAAAAACGTGCAACTGCAAATTATGCAAGTGTATATGTTGGCATGCCATATCAAATAAGTAATCTATTGATAAAGTAGCGTAAACTATAAATCGAAACGGATGTTGAGTAACCATTGATGCAAGGAAAGAAGATAAGCAGCTTAAGCACAACAAAAACAAGATTTTAATGAAACAATGATTTCAACTAGAAGAAGCAAAAGGCACAACAGGCAAGTTGAAAATGTACCGGAGTTGCAATCAAGAAGATCTTGAACAATTTCATCCATGAAAGCCAACATCAAATTCTTTAAAGCATTATTTTTCTCATCCAAGAGATGGATTTCATTTTCAAGAAACTCCTTTTCTGACAACAAATTCACCACTTCATTTTCACCTTTGTCGATGCCCCTTTGAAATTCTAGGCATTGCATGACAAACTGTTCTCTGTGCAGAATCAATTAACATTTAGTAATGTTAAATATTAAATGAGGATAAATAATAACTACCAAAAGAGGAGCAATCATATCTTGCAAAAGTAGGCAAAAGTAGGCAAAAGTCATGAGAAACTTTATTCCAAGTTATGATTCTACAAATTTGAAAAACAAAAAGTGGCAATGTATCCAAATAACCAAAACATGAATTTTTTCATACTAATATGGTAAATTCTTTTTGGAGAAAGTGAAAGCACTTCAAACAAGATATAAACTCCATGACTTAAAAATATAGGATAAAATAAATGCTGAACTACTGCAAGTGAATTGTTATGGCCTAGAGAAATTCAATCTTTCCAGAGTAATCATTCCATCCTATTCTGATCCAATCCTGCAATCAAGAGTTTTCTCAGGTGTTTTGGGTGGTATCAGATGGTGATGGGTCTTCAATGAAATTCTAGCTAGATAGCTAGTTAGATGATAAACCTTTGTGTTACTCATTCACATAATTTTTTAACAAATATGAGGATAGAAATGAAACTGTTTCAAACATGAGATATTGTTACGGAACAACTTGGCTCTGGAATATAAGATGGGGACAGTTTGTGCAAGGGATGTAGATCTTAGAAATCAGCTACTGTCCTCACTCTCTAATATTTCTTTATGTCCTCATGAACCTGACAGAATAATATAAAGATACACGATACATGGAGGATGCAAGGTGAACTCATGCTGCAGAATAACAAATGATGTTCTATTTTCAAAAAATGCTCCATCATTCACTAGTGTTCGGATGTCTATTGCCCCACCTAAATGGCTGGCATCTATAAAAAAGCTAAGCACCATAGAGCAGCTGTTTCGCAGGAGCATCATAAGGAACTGCTTTCCCCTCTTTGCAACAGCTTTGAAGAAACAACAGTACATCTTCTTTTACACGGCAGCAAAGTTTGGGAAATTTGGAGCCCCTAGCTCAATATTTACTCTATATGAACATTGGCCTTTAAAGGATAAATACAGCGAAAGGTTTTGTTTTCTGTGATGTTTTCGGATACTTCAGTCCATCTGGTCAGCAGAAAACAATCTATCTTCAATAACTCGGTTCTAGATTGGGATGATGTTTTTGGCTTGATTACACTGAGCACTTGGTTGTGATTCATTTGCAAGAAAGTTTAATCTATCAGGTTCTGTTGTCCATGCCTTGTTATTTTTTATATTTACTGCTACATTTTTATCACTCATTCGGTTCGATTTGGTTAAGACCATCCCCTTGATGTTGTTTCCGCTTAGCCACTGGTTAACAATAAACACTTTTCTCAATTCTCATTAAAAGAAAAACCTTAGTGGAACTACATCCGAAAATACGTAACTCCAAGTTCATGAAGAAGATAAAACAAATTACCATTTCATAAATTCTCAAATAAAACAACAACAATAAGGCATAATTAATTGATGTGTACATTGAAGACCTGATGGTCTACCAAAAAAAAATTAGATTGAATCCAAATATAATAAATAAATAAATAAAGATTTGAGTGAATACCGCTTGTCGTCCATGCTTTCAAGCATCTCCATCTTCTTTTTTCTTAGACCACAAATCTCCTCCTCTAAGAATTTAACAGACTTCTTCGACTCATCTGCGCAGTTTTTGAAAATCATAAAAAAAGATAAAATAAAATTGAAGCAAAACAAATGAAAAATAATAATAAAATGAATTACAGGCAACAGAAAGCAATCCATTGATTTCAAATTGCGAGAAATAAAGCGTCTTGGTGAAGTCCGATTCTCTGGCAGCCAAATCGGCCTCGAACTCAGTGCATTTGACGATCTCTGATTCGATCTCTCGAGTTATCTGAATGTTAGCTTCGATTTCCTCATTTACCTAAGCATTGAATTTTTTATTAAGAAAAAACACCAAATTCTTGTTGTAGTCATAAGAATTAAGAACCAGTCGGCCTAGCTAGGGTAATAAAACAATTGCGTCAAAGAGAAGAGAAGACAAATACTTGATCGAGCATGTCTTTTAGAGAAGAGATTTGACATAGAATCGCTCCTGAATCGTCCATTGCGTTTCGGTTGGGGGCTCAGGCTCTTGCTCTTCTAATTTCCCGCTTTTTCTACTGCATTGTTTTGTTTTGTGCTGTCGAGCCACTATTTGATTTTGTGTTTTAAAAATAATTTTAAAAAAATTTAATTTTTTTTATTTATTTTAAATTAATATTTTTTTATGTTTTTAAATCATTTTAAAACGCTAATGTCAAAAATAATTTTTTAAAAATAAAAAAATATAAATAAAATAAATTTTTAAGTGAAAAACATTTTAAAAACAACCGCAACCACACTCCAAAACAGGCTTTTAGTAACTGTCCGGGAATCAGGTGTCGTAATGTTGTGGAATGTGATTTTAATGTGTTTTTAATTTAAAAATATATTAAAATAATATTTTTTATTTTTTAAAATTTATTTTTAATATTAATATATTATAACAATTTAAAAATATAAAAAATTAATTTATAATAAAAAAATCAAAATTTCATAAAAAATCAATACAATGGGAACCTCAAACAAACACTAAATAGAAAAAAATACTTTTAAACAATTTTTCTTTGGCACCTGAAAATATTGTTATAAAAGTAATTTGAAGCATTCTATAATTATTAGTTATTCACTAGGTTGCTTTTAAAAAAAGATAAATATAAATAAAAGAAAAAAAATATATAAATGTAGATATTTTTATTATTTTTAATAGATTATGAATTTTATTTTCTTTATTGTTTTTGTGGTGGTCTCTTTTCTTAAAGATGTACAACTAATAGAAAACAACTAGTTTTATTTTTAGTACTATAAAATTTTCCTGAAATTAGTAAATTTTTAGTGTATTTTACATTTTAAAAACAAATGAAAATAGTTATAATTTTGTTTTTTTTTTTAATTTTTGGTTTGAAATCAAAAGATATCTAAAGTTAGTAAGTTTGTGCCTCAAAATAAAATAAATTTACCTCATTTTAAAGTCACACATTTTATATTGGTCATAATTTATTTCTTTACAACATGCCTGGAACTAAAACACATGTAAAATTCAATTCAATTCATAACTAAATTTGAATTTAATTGATAATCTATACAATTTTTATATTTAGAATAAAATATTAAACCACATAATTTAATTCAATTATATTGTTTAGAATGCTCATGGAAATTAATTCAACTGATAATTTTAATTATTTTATTTTTAATTCAAAAATCATTTTTTTTGTTACAATATTGCTTATATTTATTTGAAATGACATAAAACATAGACATCATAAAGAAGATATAAGTAGATTTATCTCTTATTAAGTTTTTATTAAATATTTATCGAAAGAAATTTAAAAAATATATATTTGATAAAAGAAATCGATAAAATTTAATATTTTCATTAGAATGTTGAGAGAAACAAATTCTAGAAACACTCCAATAAAAATTCTAACATTTTACTCAAATCAAACTTAACTAAAATAAATATCAAACCAACGCAAATAACATTATCAAATAGACAAGTCAATGACTAATATAATTTTAACAATGTTAATAATTCATAAAAATAAAACAATTCTTAATTTTAATAATTCAAAAGATATCATCATATAAATCATGCAATAAAAAATATCAACTACAAAATAATTTTTTTTTATAATTGCATAAATAAGTTTATGAGAATTACATAAATATTAGTTATAACTTTACTTCTGAATCTAGCTAGCCTTTCTCATGTCAGCTCGTAAAGCAAAGCTGAGTTTAACAATTCCATCTTCAATTCTTCAAACTACATTATGTAACAGCCACAAAATTCAATTGATTTCGATATAATATTTATTCGTAATAAGTAGAAAATAACAGTATTTGTTTTTATCACAATCCATCAGTACAATATCTAATGCAATAATTTTTAATTTTTGTTCTTCTTGAACTGTATATTTCATGATACCATTTATCATGTTGATATATATATATATTCATGTAGACTATATTCACATAAGATGCAATAATAGTATAGCAAAGAAAAGTACTTAAACACCATGTGCAAAATATAAAGTTCACCGAGACACCATAATTTACATATCTTAAATTTGAATATTGACATTATACAGTTTTACAAAATAGTTCTATTCGTATTATTACATAAATTATTATAAAATCATACGATTTCACAAGGTCTATTCTTATAACTTTCTATTGAGTCTCTCTTTAATATGTTATTTCACATCTTTATACAACAATATTTCACATTATTGTATTTAAGCTATATTCAATAAACAACTGATGACATATATTATAGTCTAAAAATTCTTATACATATAGAGTTCTTCAGTGCATAAATGATTCATCCCTAACTATTACCAATTTATATAGTTCCTTAAACATAATTTTTGATCGAAAATAACACATTATAATCTTTCCGTCATCATATCGATAAATGCTTTCAACCGAGGCTATTCGCAACACTTATTTTCGGCTGTCCAAGTATGGATCCTATTAGCCAGAGTTAATCACATCCTTTATTCCCGGCTATCCAACATGAACATCATTAAGCCGTTAATATTGTCATTTATTATCTGTTATCCAACACGGATACCATTAATCGAGACTAATCTTGAACATTTTTCCAGACCATCCGACATGGATGTCATTAGCCAAAGCTATTCTTTAACATGTATTCCTGACTATCCGACATGGATGTCATTAGTCAAAGCTAATATTATTTGTCCCCGACTATCTAACATGGATATCATAAGCCAAAGTTAATTCACTACAAGATTTAACAGTTTTACCGACAGAAATATTTCGTCGGTATATGATTAAGATTTCATCGGTAATTAATTTACCGACGTCATCACCAACGGAATACGACCGTTAGTTTTCCTTTCGTCGGTAAAACCATATTCCGTCGCTATATCGGTCGGAAAAATTAAAAAAAAATTTCCCGCTTGAAATATACCGATGGATTTTAGCCCGTCGGTGATAGTGTGACATACCGATGGTTTACAACCGTCGGTAAAATTATCGGTGAATGTTTGGAATATCGACCGAAGATCTCCGTCGGTAAATTCGTCGGTCGTTGTGGCATGCACTGTAAAATACCGATGGATTAAGTCCATCGGTAAAGTTGTCGGTGAGTCTCTAATGCCGACCGAATATATCCGTCTGTAAATTCGTCGGTGACTGTGGCAACTACTGTCAAATGCCAACGGATATATTCCGTCGGTAAAACCCTCTGTGATTATTTTTAATATGTTTTTAAAAAATTATTTAGAATATATAATATAAAATTATATAAATTAATGGTAATAAAAAACCAATTATGCAAATAAAATTTTTATTAAACATCAAAAACAAAAGAAATAATATTAAATAATATTCATTACAAACTGAATGTGTTTTTAAAAAAAATGTTAAATTAACTATTAAAGTTAAATAATATTCATTACAAATTAACATAATGGTGGAGCTAGAGGAGGAGGAGGAGGCTAATTGTTATACGACTAAAAAGGAGTAGGCGCATATGTATCACCACTCTGTGATGCTATGTTCATGACAAATTCGCGAAGCTGGTCATGCTCCGCTTTTTGATGTGCATGCTCCGCTTTGAGTTGTGCATACCGTTGTGCATCCTCCACTTTTTGTTGTGCATGCTCCGCCTTGAGGTGGTCGTATTTTTTGGTGAGCTGAGTCGTGTGTTGCTGCAAGGCCACGAACTCCTTAGATTGGGTGCTCGATACTGATTGGGAGCTCCCAACAGTTGAAACACTACGGGCCGTCTGCAAGTTCTCGGCTGTAGTGTTGGAGAGCCCGTAAACCCG
>Ga0307517_10011335_pt1 | contig 12364 bp, 5 predicted proteins | sample 23_EM_MG_FD_194515 | JGI IMG/M metagenome (GOLD analysis project Ga0307517, IMG submission 194515) | Populus trichocarpa ectomycorrhiza microbial communities from riparian zone in the Pacific Northwest, United States - 23_EM | ecosystem: Host-associated > Plants > Roots > Unclassified | place...
ACCACAGAAATATTTGTTAATTCTGTTATTTTTATTTTTACATTTATTTTTGTTGGCTCATACAGTCTTATGGTTGCTGCATGAACTGTTTTCGGAATGCCTTTAATTTTGGATTGGTAAATAGTTCCTGTCATACAATTTTGAACTCTAGAGATCCTTTATTTTCTGATAATTTTTACAATGAACTGTTTGTTTAGATAAATCCCATAAGTTAGAATGAAGCAAAACAGGAACCAATTCGACTTGGCTTGAATTTGTAGTGGCCCCTTTTATTATGCAAGGTTCACGGTTTGAACTCTCCCTAGAGTATTTGAGCCTTCAACCGTCCTCTCTTTGCAAAGGAAAAAGGAATAAAATAGGAACTTTAACCAACTTCAAAAACAAATTCTTTGAAGTGTGGGATTGCCATAGATTAGTCCGCATTGTCGTTGCTAAATTTGTTTATAGACATATTCGTATTTGTTTCTGACTGCAGTACCGCTGAATGGAGAACTCGTTGATATCTGTTTTTGAAGGCTCTGTCTGAAATATGTGTGCGGGAGTTTTATCTTCCTTTTCTTTTATCATCTCCAGTGATGTAATCTACTGAATTCTGAAGTCTTAACTATATTGTCTTGTGTTATTTTTAGAAAGGAATTTGTTTAGAGTATTTTGATTTGTGTTTTCATTTCATTCGTAGCACGCAGTTTATGTTTTGTGATGGTTTCTCCTTTGTTTAGAGTTCTGTTTCAACATTAGCCAATCCTGGGGATTTACCGATGTGGTTTTTGGTCCAAGCATATGCACTTGTTCAACAGAGTTGTATAAAGAGGAACCCTACCCAGATACCTTATTGAACTGACGTTCAAGTACCACATGGTAATTCTTGCAACCTTAGCTCAGACAGTGGAAATTTTTTTGGTTCGCCTGGATGGCCTTGTGGTGTTAGGTTCCTGTGTCACCCGACCCATGATTTTGCTGTTTGGTATTGTGGTTAAGTTGGCAAAAAACAAGTTGAGTCAAAAGTAGGTGTTTGGTAACCCTTTCAAAAACATGTTTTTGAAAACTTGGTACACTTAAAATCATGGTTTTTATAAAACTGAAATTTGAGGCTTTTTTAAAACCATGGTTTTAGATGCAAATCATGGTTTTGAAAACACAATCCCAAATGAAACCAGCTGGGGCCAGGTTACTATCAAAGTCGTGTTTCCAAAAGTAATTTAGCCTGGCATTCAACCTGTTAAAGCAATTTACCAAGTTCTTTCATATCTCTTATGTTTCATATTGTTAGTTAAATTTCTTTGCATCATGATAAATGACTATCCTCCGCCAAGAATTACACAAATAATTCAATTTAATGCAAAACGGCCAGACTTGGAATTGTGAATTTCTTAATTTTAATGTACTGCTTATCCAGTTAAACGTGATTAGTGAAGGAAAACAAGTTCCAAATGCGAAGTAGCCAAATGGTCATGCCGCTTGGCGCGCGCGCGCGCACAGTCAAGAACGCTATTGCCAATGACCAAGTGTACCCCGAAGCTTGTAAAAAGGTATAACGTGGTTGCCAAATTCAAGGAAATTGAAATAGAGGCCCTTAACCAGCTATGATCCAAGAAGTTCTTGGAAAATTCTTTCTGGCATATAAGAAATAGAAACAACTGAAGGGATGGGCTGTACCATAGGTTATATCTCGTAATTTTGCAGTCAAAATTGCTACCCTTATCTTTTGCTTTAAGAACAGAGCACGTACCAGTGATACACACGCTCGATTTTCTTTTGCCTGCTTGTATTGCATGGCTTTGTATTGGGGGCTCACTGTGTAATTCACTCATCACCCTCGATTTTGATGCCTGTTGGGGTCTGGTTACTGGCAAGGTCGTGTTGCCAAAAGATTGCTTGAACATGCAAGCCCCAGGTATTAGTGACGCTGTCTGAACTAGATAAATTATTTTAAAAAGAAACTACAAAGAGACAGAAAAAAACGAAAGGGATTTGAAGAAACCTAGCCGCTTCTATTTCTTACACAGAGAAAATAATTTTGAATACTGTACGATTGTTAAAATAGGAATTTAGCTGTCTTATGTTGGAAAGAAAAGAAAACCGTAAAATAACCAGAAAAAAAACAAAGAAAGAAAATATAAATATCCGAAAATACCTACGAAAAGTAAAAAATAAAATAAAAAACATCATCTCCAGGGTATAATTCAAGGACCTTTTGGACTTCAACCGGTCATTTCAATATGGCTCTTGGAACATCATGATAAAATTTAAACACTATTTGAATAAAAAAATTATATTTATTTTTGTTTTAAAAAATCATTTGGCACGTATGAACTTTTTGATGGATTTAAACTTGTAGCCATTCTATGACAAATCCATATCTGATAGCTTAAATCTGCCGAGTCTCTTGCATCAATTCGACTCGACCAGGTCAAATGAATTACTAACAAGATTTGTATCTGAAACACTCCTGGTCCAGATAGAGAATGAGCCTAAATTGCAAAAACAGAACCCACAGCCAATGATACTTCCAACCTTGAAATTGTCCTAGTTATTTACGATCTGTTTCTTACACGCTCACCATGCCCTTACGGGAGCTCTGTTTGTTTGTTGTGATTTTGATGTGTGATAGGTTTACAAGCTTACAAGACTTGGTTATGTAGTTAGGCTTGTAGACGAAGGTAGTTTTGATATTACTAGAAATGGATTGATTCATGATCCATTCAGATGAATAGTCTAATATATATTTGAATGAACAAGTGAAATAAATCATCTAGATCTAAAACAAAGTTTGGAATAATTAACTAAGATTGATTAACATTTTTAAAATTATGATAATATAAAATCTGATTATTGGATTAAACTTAATTTTTTACAAGTGAATTTTATGCGTCTTTGACCAACCGTTAGATATATATTTCAGAATTAATTGATGCTTCTGATATGATAATTTTTAGTTTTTTTTCTATATTTTTTCGGATTCAGTGTTTTAATTCAAAATTTTTATTTATTTTATTTATGTTTTTTAATTCTTTGTTAATTCCTAAAAGAAGTAGAGTTTTTTTAACCTATTTAAAGTTATTGTAACCTCTTAGAAAAAAACAGCCACAGTATACTTTTATTTTCAGACAATAAAAATGATGAATTGAGGATTCACGTAATCCATTAATCTTCTGTATCTTTCTCTTGTGATTTCTTGCCGTTACTGTACAGTGTAGCTTCCGCCTGCGCAATAGTTTTTTGCGTCCCTTCAATTCGCAGTTCCAATTATGAAGACCTGTGATGCATTAAATTGGATCAAATTTTCCATTAAATATTAATCTTGTTAAATCTTGATCTTCAATCAGTTGTCCAGCTTCTCGCTTTCATCTTCCCCATCAACAATGTCGGGTCTCTGTCCCGTATTTCGTGCTTTGAAAGGCTTTGCCCATGCTTCGATGACTCTTCTGTGAAGAAAGAGAAGAATTTCAAGTCAAAATTTAATGCTTCTATATATATATATATATATATATATATCGGCTGCTTGCCTTCCATTATGGATCGTCCTGCTCTTGGCTTTTAAGGAGTTATAAATTGTTACTGCAAATTTTGACCAAGATAACTTTTAGTTGTCGTTTCCCAGATAAGAGAGAGAACCACAACCACATCAAAATTCTGAATAATAATTCTGATATCCAAAAGAGCTCACAAAGTGACTTTAAATAGCTAGGATTGAAAATTTTGTTAATTTTTTAATATTTCGAAAATAAAAAATTATACGAACTAAAAACAAAGGTCTAAATATATAATAGGATTTGGTGTCTTGAAAAACCTCAAACATCATATCTTGATGCCTGCGACATGCATCTCTTGCATTAAAAATGTTATGATATGCACAAAAACATCGCAAATCCGACTGAACTATTGTTTCCTTAATTTCATCCTTGCGCCGATATGTCTTGCCAAGGCAGTTCAGCATCGTCACTACGCCAAAATAGCCTGGATTAGCATGTCATTAGAAGAGGGTTTTACATCGTTCATCCAACCGTAGAACTTGACTCTTTAGTTAGTGAGATCAGTGCTCTTCTTGAGCTGAAAGAACTGGAGCAGCTTTCAAGTTAAGGAAAAATAAGATCTCTAGCTAGTTCAGTAAATAAAATTGCTTAACATCTCATAGATTTTCTTTTCTTGATTGCCAAGGAGTATTCGGATCATTGACTAACTTAGCCCCCAAGGAGATGTAAGAGCTGGAACTTCGTATCAATGATCCCCTTGGAGGGTTGGTCCAAGTGATAAACGAGTTTACTTTCTTCATAGTTATAGCATCAAATTTAATACGAAACTCCTAGCAAAAAAGGAAACGGTGTCGTTTGATAAACAAGGTGATGCATGGCGGTTTGGTGCAAAATTGCTTTTGCTTTGCTGTCAGGACTCAGGAGCAGCAGAGGACGTGCCTGACGGCTCGCATTCCACCACAACTCTTTCGAAATCTGCATTAATTTCTTTCATTCATTCCTCACTGTTCTCTTCTACACTAAAAAGCATACAACACAAAGACAAAACCCCAATTTACTCCCTTCCTGCATCTCTCTAGCAATGTGAGACAATGATGCCCACATGCTTTCTTTTATTGTTCACTTAACCTCATAAAAACAACGCAGTCTCTTTTTTTAATTTCCTAGACATGGGCTCTTACCCTTTTACTCCTTATCTCCACTGATTTTCTGGAAGACTTTCTTGCTCTCTCAATCTTTTGTGACGAAAGCTGATCAGCGATCATCCCTTTTCTTCTGGTCTTATCTGTGGGCTTAGTTGCATACTAAGGGGCTGTAAGGTGTCTTCTTAAGGAAGATTCTACAGTTAGGTTCGAGGAGACAGGCTTTTGTTTGTGTGTCCTTTCTGTTATTTTCAATACATTATGAAGGTTTCTGGTCTCTGGATTTTGTACTTGATGGTTGGGACAGCCTTAATGTTCCTTAACTGCTCACCAGGCACGACTTGCTTGGCAATTACTGGTAAGTGCCTAAGTGGTACTACTATATAACTATTTTCAGCTCCACTTGTGGTTTTGTTTGCATCATCGCACTATAAGACAAAGACATTGGCAGAAAATTTCTGATTTCATGTAGGATCTTGTAGAGATTCTCATTCTCATTGTCTTCTCTTAATTTGGTTGTTGGGTTTTGATTCTTGACATTGCTTGCTCTTTTTATTGCATGTTCACATTTGGTTCTCACAATTAGGAAACAGATTGAGAAAATAATGCAATGATAACCTTTTTGTGTGTGGAGATATGTTTTCAATGATCGATACCTAAAATGAGTTCGGCCCCTCTTCACTACGAATTGTCAATGTCAAGGCTATGATTCTGATCTCTGTAATTGAAGCAGAACTGCTTGTTTTCTTTCACCTATCAATTGCCGAAGTCACACTAAGAAATCGGGGCTTGCAATACAAAATCCTTGTGTAGCTGAGTCCCTGCTTTTACTTAAGAGTCGAATTTCGTGATCCCTATTGGGTTGTTCTATCATCATACCAGCAGCATTTATTGTTGTGGTTAGCCGTCATGACAAATCAGGTGAAAGTATACATAGAAAATCCAAATCATGCCCGAGTAAAGCTTCTTCAATCCCAAATATTTATCAAGTAATCAATATATTTAATCATTAATGTGCTTGAAGTAAGTTAATTGAACACAGGCATTTCTGCAACTCGACAGACTGGAGAGTACTGTTAAATAATATTCGTCGGTGGCCGAAATTCTTTTTAAACATGGAGCGCTGGGTGGATTCTATTATCAGGCGCATTGATTTATGCAAAAATGAATTCTTAGTTCAAAGGCTTGTGTAACCAAAGGAAGACTAGCCACTAGATACAAAAATAAAGAAGAGGTGCTTAGCTTTCCCTTCTCAAAATCCCTGCTTTGGAGAGGGCATAACTTGTATTCATCTGGCACCTGTTGTTGTTCTTGAATGGATCCTTGGTTGTAGAGACTGAATAGGTAGCAGAAGAGTGAATAATATGTATTTGTTGTCTTGTAATCATGCTGCAACTTAAGGGTCAGTCCAGAATATGCTGGCTTCAAATCATAGGATTCTTTGAACAATTGGAAATCTTTTCCAGATACAACTTGTGAATTGTGATTGCATTTTAGTATCTTTCCTCTAAATAACACTCTAATCTAGAGTGCGCATTGTGCAGCAAGGACCGCAACAATTATACATTTGTGGGCAATTAGTCCTTGGACACAACAATTTTTTGGCCATTTCTTGTATTCTTTGCCTTTCCAACAGTAGATAAGGGTTGTCAAACCTTGTATGATCAAATTACATGTTATGTGGAGTCTTTTGGAATTCATGTCAGTGATTACGCTGTGGATTTGGTGCACGAGATAGTGTAAGATGGTTTTTCCAGAGAGAACTGCGTCAGCGGGGGAGACCGCGAAATTGTGCAATGATGCCGAAACACCAATTTTTGAATTGTGCTTAATTATCATTGGTTAGCAGGAACCAATGGCTAGTGAACATGCTAACACTATGTTATTCCTGAATGTAATTCCAGATATGGTCTTCACTGACTCTCGTGGTAGCATGACAATGGCAACAACAAGCAGGAAGCTCAAGGTACATTCACTGTAGGAAAAGGAGGGCATATAGGCTAAAAAGAATCATTCATTTTGCTTTAATTATGAAGATGCAACAAACTAATTAACTGATCGATCCCTTTTTATTCTTATCCTATGAAACTGCAGGAAAATGGCTATGATCTGAACGATGATGTTAAGACCAATGCACACAACGTGAACCTGGAAGATTACCACCCTATCGATCCAGTTCCAAGTTCAAAAGCTTCCATAAAACCTGGTCCTATTGAGCATGGCACTCCTCTTAACCCATATATTCCCAAGCCTTCTCCTCCTAGTCCTGGTCATCCAAAACCCTTGGGTTAGCTTGGTGAACGTACTCATTTCTCAAAAATGATGTAGCCCTTAATCTCTATCTGGTGTTTTGTGTACGTGCCTTGCCTGTTTTAATATCTGCGTATAGTTAACTCATGTATCCTGCTTTGCTTGGTTTGAATTTTCTTGTAATTTGATGATGTTCTTGGGATTTGCTATCCTTCAACAATAACTCTAATGTTTATGCAGTGAATTAATGGAGTAAGATCGCTTTCTTCCCTGAGTAGAGTAATGATTAACAGATCTTGCTGCTTGTTCGTTAATTATATTACTTGCTTACACTTCGTTATCCATATCTGTGGCCTGAAAGAGATGCTCAAGCTCGTTTCCTAATCTATGGTTGGTCACTTTAACCTACCACGCACCTTTTTAGATTTGTTAAAAGCTTCTTCTTGTGCTCTTGTATCCTTTTTCTTATAATTTTAAAATCTAATACTGGAAAGCTTGAGTTACAGGTCGGAAGAGTTGGTTTCAATACCGGATTAATGGCCGGGTTTTGAACAAGTTATTGGGTCAACATGAATTTTTAACTAGATCAGTGAAATTTTTTTTTTGTTTGGTTTTTTTTTCAGCTTGGAATAGTCTAGATCCTAAGGTGACCAGTTAAATGGATCTGGCTTGATTAGTATCCATTAAAATTCGAAATAAAATCTAAATCTGATCAAATTCATAGAAATCAAAATCAGAGAATCAATCACGTTTAATAGCTGTAGTGTATACGCTTTATTTATCTACGAGAACAATTAATTAATATAAGCTTTGCCTACTGATCATTCCTCCCTGACCGAAGGATCTGGGGATTCCAGCACAAGCACTAGCGTTGCATCTTCACCTAGCTATAAGCATTATTTATGAGACCTTCAATCAATGGCAACTCCATTTCTAACTTTACATCTACTTTTGTTTTTGCAATTCTTGACGACCGATATTGCTTGAAGTTTAATATTTTCCCTGAATATTATACTGAGAATTATACCTACTAAGCAACTAGCAGAAAACAAGCCAAAAACATGGAGAGAATACTAATCATGTTGTCCCTCTCGAGAGTCCTAATAAGAATTGAGTGCTAACCATGAACAAGCTTGATCTAGAGGGTGACCAAACCAAACCTAAAAGCAGAAGAAAAATCAAGGAAAGTAGAATTATCCACGCACCAACCCTCATTGACCAGACCCAAGAACAAATTAAAACGATACCTTCTTCTCCAAGCTAAATCTTATTTACCATCCAATTTTTCCCATCAATCAACGTCTCACCTAGCTAGTGCACCAATATTCTCCTAGCTCATTCTCTCTTCACAATCTCTCAATGAGAAGATAGAGAGTATCATGATAAGACTCGCAAAAGAGAGCCCTAACCATCATTTAGTCCCTACGTGCTGTCTCACTCTTTTTCCTTCTTTTCTTCTCTGGGCTTGCTAGTGGAAAGATGAGCATCGTACTCATTAAAGCAATTGGACCAAGGAAAAAAGCCATTTATCCTAACTCTCAAAGTGGGGCAATATCGTTCATTAGTTTAGAAACGTTACTTAATGTAAAGCTTAGTTACTTTAAAACCAATTATAATATAAATTGTTGCTTAAGTCACGACACTTTCTAACTCCTAACGATCATATGATTTGTTAATAAAGATTTGATTTTAAACTGATTGCCATCTTTTTTAAGTTACTAACGAATTAGCTTGCCTGTAAATCAGTGCAGATGTCAGCTTGGAACCACATGATGTCCTTGTCATCTTTTTAGTTTGCTAAATCATTTCATGTTAATGGATTTTAATTATTTTCTTAATTTTTTTTAAAAAATAGTTTTGTAATTTCTGTCTCTAGCTAGGAAGCTATCACCGTCCAAACCACCGATTACCATCAATGGAACTAGATCAAAAAAGTTATAACCTAGTGCATATTTCTTAGGTTTCAATGCCCGTGTAAAGCTCTGTTTAGCATTGTATTGCAGTACAAGGAATAAGGCGCGCGGCGCGATGGTGTGTTTTACTCAAATCATAAATTTGAGTCTGTTTAATTATTTAATTAATACGCAACATGGTTTTACACAGGTAATTAACTTTAATTTAAAAAAAAACAATTTATGAATTTTTTAAAACCGGTTTTTCAAACCCCAATGTGAAAAAACTACCATAATACCAAAATTACATTAAAATAGAAAAGGAGTCATGGGGCACATGAGATCAATAGCCTATATAAAAGGAAGGGAAATATTCATATAGAGAGGCAATTAAGGACAGAAACAGACAGCATGGGACAGGGCATCCTAGAAAGATCAGCTATGCTTTTTTATCCGCCCATGTAGTGTTTTTCTCCTTCATCTTTACGCGCAGTGATTATATCGGAGTGCTCGGGACATCTTTTATTGCAATAAAACAGTGCTAACTACTCACGTCAGGTGCTTGTTAGAGAAAGAAACAACAAGTTGAGGGTGATTCGGTTAGGTTTATCACCATTTTTGCAAGGCAATTAATTAAGCACTTCTGGTGAATGTTTGTAGAGAAGGAAGATTGCTTGACATGAGTAGTGTTCATAAAGCAATCATTTCCATCTCCATCATCTTAATTGCCTCATAAAATAATGATGTATCGTTCTCTGTAGTTATAATTCCTTGCCATCTAATCAATAAGATGTTTAATAATTAAAGTTTGCCAATCAAATGAAAATCTTAAACAGAAACCCTAGTTGGGCAAAAGCTTGTTTGCGTCATTGTTGCCGGCCGGTTTAAGTCACAAGTCATTGATTGCCGGGTCAATCCGCAAATAACATAGTTTTGGAAAATGTTTTTTCATAAACATCCCAGTACTTGAGTCTCATTAATTTAGGCTTGAGTTTGATCGAGTGAATATTTAAAATAATTTAAAATAAAACCTGTTTGATTCAAGTTTTAAATATACAAGCTATAAATCGATTTATGGTCAAATTTAATAATTATGGTTTGTAGAACTTATGATTTATATGTGAGAGAATTGTTTACAAAGAAAAAGAAAAAGAAAAAGAAAAAAGAGAACATCTTTATTAATTTGAGTGCTAACGAAGGAACAGGCTTTTCCCGAGTGGTCCTTCTATACATTAATTTCACAAGCATGCAAAGTGCTCGCAGCGTCCAAGTCGTGATTCTGATTCACAGACCTCAAACTTGTCCATGGCAATTTGTATAGTTTTTCCATTGCTGCCTTGTTTGCCTAGCTAGCTGTAGCAAAAGGAACCAGCGGCCACTAGATCGATCCTGCTCGTTACATAACTGCACACTAAAACTAACTTCCTTTTAAATTTTTAGTGGCACAAAATAATTATCTTAATTATATCAAGCCTCAAATTCCCTTTTATTTCTTCTTCTTCTTCTTCTTCTTCTTGAAAATATAGTAACCTTGGTTATTAAATACGGATTCCTGTGACCCGGGGTTGGTTTATGTTTCCAAAAAAAAAAAAAGAGAATTAATCAATTGTGACCTAATAAAATACTTGAATTAACCAACAACTCGGTCAAAATTAAAAAAAAAACTAGAATAATATCATTTTAATTCATTAAAAGAAATACTTAATCTGTCTTACCTGTGATTTACGTATTGTCTTAGATCGACCTCTAAATTAATTTTAATAACTATGACAAATAGTGACATGCAAGTTTTTATTGAATTAAATTTATATTTAGAGACATGTTATTTAGAGAGAAAAATATTAATTCTGGTATTAATAACTTATTAAAATTATATTAAAATTTAAAAAATAACTGATTTTGATGGGTAAAAGTGCTTTTTAAGGCCTTAACCACTCTTCAAAGAGTTGGTATGCCAGTTGGAGATGATGAATGTTTAGTTATGCTTAGCTAGGGTGGGTACAAGAACTATAAATTAAATTCATTCAAGTTTAGGGTTGGGATGGAAAGAGGAGAGGCACGCTTTTATTTTTGCCAAAGCTGCCTACCTCTCCCCACCTTTTTCTACAAGGCAGCTAGTTAGTGCGAGTTAAGGCTCAAAATGGCCCTGCATACATATACAGGTCCTACTTTTTTCGAAGAGGCAAGGCAAAGGTGCTTGACTTCGACCTCAGATTTTTAGCTTCCTACAAAGCTGAGAGTGGTGTATGAATACCTTATTGCTCATTCACCCGAATTTAACCACGAGGGATAATTATAGAGCTTAAAAAGCACCAAGGCATAAAACATTTTTAGCTGGGAAAGTTAATGCTTTCACGATTAGTTGTAATACCCGAATCAAATTTGGTGACTCGTCGACCCAAAGTAGTAAAAAAATCCAGGTTTTTTTTAACAAAAACAACATTGTTTAGGAAAAAAAAACTTAAATTGACCTAGATCAATTCATCTAACCAATGACCCGAGTCTTGGATCGAGTCAATTTAAGTTATTTCATAGTACATTTGGTAATATAGTATAAAGTGTTTTTATAAAAGTATTTTTTAATTGAAAATATATCATCATCGTCACAGTGTGACGAAAATAATGTTTTTTTTAAAACAATTATCTATTATATTAGTATATTAAAATTATTAAAAAATATTTAAAAAATATTAATTTAATATTTTTTTCAATTAAAGAAAATAAAAGGTAGGCTGAATTACAAAAACAAAATCACCCTGCTTCCACGTAATACTCAAGCTAAGTAGATAAAATGCATGCTAAAGACAAAATAATAATAATACTAAAAGAAAGCACTATCGAAAGTATTTCGAAGGTTAAAAATAATCAAGAATTAATGTGGGGTCCGGGGTGGAAAGAAGTTGGATTGATTTTGATACCACACGGGTTAATAAAGCAAACACTAATGACTTGGATTAACTTAATATAGAGTTTGAGTTATAATAACTCAAAGCAGGGTGATAGTCCTTTTCCAACAAAAGAATATTAATTATAGTTAGTTAGCATTTGGTTATTGGGGACGCAAGTGACTTTCCTAGGCCCAGATTAATTATTGGGTTCTGATTTAGTTGGTGATTACATTCTTTATTTTCCTTATTAAGTGGTTGATGCTCTACCTGTTTTTTTCTTTTCGAAAGTACAATAATTATTATTTTTAGATATTTTTAAAATATATTTATCTTAAAAAAATAACAAATTAATTTTTTTAGTTTTTTATATAATTTTAATGTGTTGATGTAAAAACAAATCTAAAAAATAAAATATTTTAATGTATTTTCAAGTAAAAAATACCATGCATCTTAATACCAAACACACTTGAAAAATAAATAAAAAATTATAAATGAAAAAAAAGAAAAAAAAAGGTTTTTACGAGAAGCAAAGCATACTAAGCATGTAATTTAAAATTCAAAAAGCAAAATTTTTGTTATTATCTTGAAAAAAATATATAATAAGGCCACAAAGAATATATTTCATGTTTTAAAAGTATATAAATTCAATTAAAAATTATTATGTAAATAAATCTATTTTGTCTTTATTTATATTTTTAATCAAACATGTTTCTTATTTT
>Ga0307517_10011336_pt1 | contig 12363 bp, 5 predicted proteins | sample 23_EM_MG_FD_194515 | JGI IMG/M metagenome (GOLD analysis project Ga0307517, IMG submission 194515) | Populus trichocarpa ectomycorrhiza microbial communities from riparian zone in the Pacific Northwest, United States - 23_EM | ecosystem: Host-associated > Plants > Roots > Unclassified | place...
AAAAATAGAAAAGCACATGTGGTGCTTGGGGAAGATCTGGCCATGGCAAGTTGAAGGATTTGGCATTTATCTATCCGGAACTTGTTTATTGTTATCCGTTGGATTAAAAACGACAGAAGAAGTTGTCTTCGCTCTGTCATAGTGACACGTAGATGATCTTTTATTATTTCTTCCTATCTTGGTAGATATTATTACTTTTCTTTCACTAGTTTTTCTTTTCGTGTGATGCTGTGTGATCTTTCTTAAAACCAAATTTTTATTTGATTTTGTGATTCATAAAATAAATATTTAATTGTTTTAATGATATAATTCTAAAATAAAAAAAATAAATATTTATTTATTTGGTCAACATTTCGTTTTCTTAATTATTATTTTTATTTGACATCATTGTGATCTCTTTATCAACAGTTGAGTTTTTCAATATAAACTTAAAATAATTAAAATTCATAAAAAATTAAACTTAGAATGAAAAAAATATATTTTTTAAATAAAATTCATTTTTTTTTTATGTTAATGAACACCACTTTTTTTTATTAGAAACTTAATTCTTCATATAAAAATCTATCATGATCTATAAAGCAAATTTCAATCAATAAATAAAGAATAATTGATTATTTTTTAAAAGAATAAATAATTTGACTTTCGTATGTATGATTATGCATATAGTAATTGTTAATATTACTATAAAAAAAACAGTAATCTTATTTGAAAATTATATCATAATAGGATATTTTTAAATAACATTTTAATAATTTTACTTGTAGAAACAAAATAACAAAAATAAAGAACAAAAGGCAAATGGCCATTAGAAAAAACAGCTAGGCACGCATGGCCCAAGAGAAGAAAAAAAGCTTAGGCACGCCATATAGTCTACTTTGTTTTTTTCAATAAAATGAATGAGCCATTGTTTGTCCAGCCTTGTCCATCAAGGCAGACGATGTTTTTATTCACTGGTGTGTTTTTTATCATCTTCGATAATCAGAAAAATTTGTTTCAGGTTTTTGGACCTCGGCCTGATTTTATCTTGTTTTTACTTGAAAATACCTTAAAAAATACCTATAAACCTTAATAACTTCATTTTTAATCCCAAAACATCATTCAATCACTCTAAATAATCAAAATCAAACTGAATAAAAAACAATAAAAACCCTTATCCACTTCTTACGGTCTAGATCTAGTTAAGGGGATAAACCATGTCCATTGAATTTCTTCCTCCGGAACGAATCTATGAACATAAAGATTGATCCTTTTTATTGTTGAAATGTGGCAAACCAAGATATTTATCTCTCATCTTTTTTTTAGCAATTTTCTTTCTCATCTCTCATAACTTAGGGATTGAAATGTGATAAAATAAAAATCTAAGGACTTAAATGTAAAACATAAAACTATAAGGACCAAATAATACTAATTTTTTTTAAAAAAAAACAAAGTGTACTTTTTTGAGGCTGTTTATAGCAATCAATTAGTTTTTTTCATAAGATATTTCGTCTACTTGCTGTAAAACACATATATATCACAGTAGCAATAAATAGTGAAAAGCCAAACTTCCTTTTAGTTCAGCCCTCGATATTTTTTTAGGATTTTTTTTCAATTTTATATTCTAACAATATATTTATTGGGTATAAAACTTTATAATCTGATTTTATTTATTTTTCATGGAGTTATCCTGATTTCATGACCGAGGTCATAAGTTTTGCAGGCTAGTCGTGTTAACTCAAGTTATTTGTTTTTGTCATTTTTCATTAATTTTTTCTCAACTTCATCCATCAACATTGAGTTTATTGAGAATTGAGCTTCATTGTTATTTTTTGATTTTTTTTTTCTATAGAGTTATCATGGTCTTATAACTCGAGTCGAAAGTTTTTTGGGTTAGTTAGGTTGATTCAAGTTTTTTTTATCATTTTGTAATTGAATATTTTTTTTCAATTTTATCCTTCAACGTTAAGTTAGTTGGGAATTAGAATTTATATTTTTTTATTTTATTTATAAGGAGTTATATCGGTTTCATGATCTAAATTTGACAAGTTAACCCATGTTGAATTAAGTCATTTTTTTTATTTGATTTTTTTTCTCAATTTAATCCTTTAATACTCGGTTGATTGATAATTAATATTAATATTTTTTTTATTTGCTTTCTAAGAGTTTATCATGGTCTTATGACCCAGTTACGGGTCAAGCTGGTTGACTCAGTGTTTTTCTAGTTATATATTTTTTTTTAATTTCATCGTTGAATATTGGGTTGATTGAGAATTATGTCTCATAATTTGTCTCAGTTTGTATTCTGTAAGGTTATCCTAGTCTCATGACTCGGGTCACAGATTTGATCGGTTGACTTGAGTTGTTTTTTGTGTACTTTTTTTAATTGATTTTTTTTTTAATTTCATCATTTATTATTTGATTGATTGAGAATTGAGTTTCATAATTTGTTTTGATTTGCTTTCTATGAGGTTGTTCCGGTCTCATAACCCACGTTCAGCAGGTTAACTTAAGTTGATTCGAGTTATTTTTTAGATGAATTTTGTTTTCAAATACATCTTTCAACACTTAGTAACGAGGATTGAATTTAATAAAAAATTTATTCATTTTTTATACCTTAGTAATGGATTTGACAGATTAATCCGAGTCGATTTAACATGTTATCGTTTCAATATTTTAAAACAAATATCATCTTGATTTTTTTAAAGTCAAGCTATATTTTTATCAGCTGTTCAACTTGCGTTTAAATTTGTCAAATAAACCAATTCATATATATATATATATTGTTAAAAAACACATTAACAATATTTTTGAATATTTTTTTTACATTAGTTTTTATTTTTTCCGTGTACAGTTCAACAAACATGGATGCTCCAAGACGAATTTCTCAATTATTTATTATACTACGTATAAAATAAAAAAAATATTATACTTTTGAAAAATAAGACTGTATTCTTTGCTAATCGTAGTCAATGAATTTATACGGTCTTAGTCTAACGCCATTCTATATTATAGAGGCAGCCAGGATCGATTTATATTATATGCGATTCAATGCAAGCCAAATGTGACAATAACATTAAGAATTCTGACAGAGTTTACCCACTGCAGCCTTGCTCGGTCTAAAATTAATTCAGAAATAAACATTTTATGCTCCAATCAAACTGACGGCATTGACGTTAGTCAGATTCCCTTTTACAAAATAATGCTGAACGTGGCTATTGAATCTGTCCTACATTGTTTCAGGACTGGATTTCCTAGCCTAGCATATGATTTTATATCCATTTTTCGGGACTCAAAACTCACTAGCTGTCACGACTGACATGAATTTCTTGTTTGTTAATGTATTACAACTGTATTTTAAAAGATTTTTGAATTTTTTTTTAGTTTTAAATTATTTTTTTATTATGTATTTAAATTATGTTGAAATGTTAGTATTAAAAATAAATATTAAAAAATAAAAAAAATATTATTTTAATAAATAAAAAACACATTAAAAATCCTGACACGCCCTTGTATTCCGAACCAGCCGAGTTCCTTCCTTGTTAATGATCCCCGGGGAGAAAGAAGAACAGGTCAATACAAAAGTGGCGGTGGGTCCCTTGTCGTTAACTCTGCTATGGCCCCCAACTCTACCATTATGATGAAAACCATAAAGAGAGAAGAAAAAGTCAAATTTATAGCCAATAGCGGACCCTCAGACAAATTTCCATCGACGGCACTCCATAAATTCTACGAAAGAAGTATTCCACTTTCCGCAGCGGGTTTTCTATTGATGATACAGTCAAAGGGAAAAAGGAAGCCCTGACCTGACCTCGGCATTGCCATGGAGTTTCAGCTCCCAGCAGTGGAGCAGTTACCTGGAACGTCCGTCGATGGTGGGAAAAGAAGTGAATGTTGAGCTTGAAACAGTGACAAATGATCAATACCATGCTTTCTGGGAATCTTTTCTGTATTTTAATCATCAGGGAGCTTAATTATCCAATTTGCAGGCTTATAAACAAGAATCCCATGTATTATATGAATCTCTCGAGTCAAATACGAAGCTTTTTCACTCCAAAAGGAATGATTCCTGGATTTGTGAAAGAACTCAAACGGGAAACAGATTGTGCTTTGATGAATCCTGTGTCAATTCGATGGCCTGGATTTTTAAGCAACCCGTTGGCCTCATTACTTTTCGATAAATTAATTGCTTAATGGGTTTTTACTTGAAGATTTCCTCTTCCATGTTCCCCAAGTAAAACAAAAGGAATTGACTAAGATGGACCGGAACCTCCTAAATAGATTAACTAACACGTTTGTGACTTGACTATGATTTCAAGTGCATGGAATTACAGTTTTCTTCAATAATTGGTTTGATTGATCTTTTTACCACTATTAAACTAAGGAGACGGGTTAAGTTTTTGATACACGAAAATTGGTTAAAAAATATACTTTATTGTAAAATTTAAAGCATATAATATATAGTGATCCACCTTGAATAACTTGGTTTTTCTGTGCTTAATAATTTCTTTATTACTTGCAAAGCAATGGAATTGGACCGGGTTTTTTGACTTGAAATCTTCTTTGCTACTAAAAGATTTGCATAAAATGTCGGACTCGAATTTTAGGTATTCAGAGAGGAATTATATGTAGTTTTTTCTTTCTTTTTTATTATTATAACTAACCGAGAATAGTATCAATCACCTATTGATTGAACCACAAGGTTCAAAGCCAAATTCTGTGTTCAGATTTGACGATTCTCAAAGGACATTTACAGCGTTGACTTTTTTAATATAGTCAACTACGTGTGCATTATGTATGTATGTACGTACGTATGGAGTGTATTTATCAATTTCACTATTCGAAAAAAAAAATTTGAATTGAGAATGACAATAAGGAAATGACTAAAAAATCTTAAAGATCATGAAACTTTAACCATGAGAAGATTTTTAAAATATTTAATTTTTATTTATCCAACTTTCCTTACTTAAGAGATTATTATTACAACATTTTTTTTATAAAAAGAATAACAAATCCTAATAATATTGGATAAGAAAAAAAGGCTATTTCTTTTAAATAAGGAAACTAGAGAAGTCTAATAATATTGAAAATATTATTTTTAAATAAAAAATAGAAAAATCCAATAATACATAATAAAAAAAGTAAAAACAAAAGATAAAACTTTAAACTGAATAAAAAAAGAAAATTATTTATTTTTTCAAAAACTCATCCTTTATAGATCCATGGAAAGTATGCATTGACCAATACAAAGCTCCTACTTATTCAAACAAAATTTCAACTAATCAATATTGATGACTCCTATTTTTTTATATAAAAAAATCATGAGAACATACATGATTCAACCCTTGCAATGAAAGATACTGAGAGATAAAGTTATAAATGCAGGAGGATTCAGTTCAAAACATAATTTCACCCATTGAATGTTAGCAAGCTTTCTCTAAGCCAAATAGCCACCATGACTGTCAATCAATATTTTCTTGCCTTCTTTGTCCTCTGGTTTATCACAATCTTCCTTCAATACATCTTCAAGAGAACCGGCAAGAAACCTGCCGGCTATTGCCCCCCTCCAAGCCCACCCACACTTCCTTTGATCGGCCACCTCCATTTACTAACCCCTGTAGCATACAAAGGATTCCATGCTCTCAACAATAAATATGGCCCTCTCCTCTATCTCCGTTTGGTCACATATCCTGCTGTTCTTGTCTCATCAGCTCCGGTGGCTACAGAAATCTTCAGAGCACAAGATGTCCATTTTGCCTCTAGAATAAAATCCCCCTTTGAGGATAATTTACTATTTGGAAGCTCAACAAGCTTTTTCAATGCCCCGTATGGGGATTACTGGAAATTCATGAAGAAAATTTGCATGACAGAATTGTTGGGGACCAGCCAGATGAAGAAGTTAAAGAATCTTAGACGCGAAGAAGTTGTGAGGTTTTTGAGTAAAATGTTGGAGATGGGTAAAAAAAATGAGGGTGCAGATTTGAGTGCTGAGGTATTAACACTAGCAAACAATAGTACTTGCAGGATGATTATGAGTGCTAGGTGTTCAGGGGAAGATAATCAGGCTGATAAGTGTAGAGAGCTGGTGAGTGAATCCTTCGATCTGGCTGCAAAGCTTGCTGTATGTAACTTGTTCGGTCCCTTGAAAAGGATAGGTATCTGGTTCTTGAGAAAGAAAATTGCTGACGTGCCTAGAAGGTATGATGAATTGTTTGAAAACGTCATGGTAGAGCATGAGGAGAAAGCAAAGAGAGAAGGTCCTCACTTGGAGAATAAAGACCTGATGGATATTCTTTTGGAGGTGTATCATGATAAAAATGCTGAAATGAGGATAACCAGGAAGCAAATGAAGACTTTCTTTCTGGTAATTACTTTCTCATCCCTTTCCCTTCTTCATTAATTAATCTCTCCTTCTTGTGATTATACTTTAGGATGAATAGTCAAGACGTGATTGTTTTAAATAATCTCTTAAAACCCTGGATCTATATGAAAATTGTGATGCATATGCCTTTTAATGAAATTGCTATTTTCTTTCTTCAAAAAATAAAAAAGAAATCTCTTAAAAAATTGTTTTCTCTCAGGATCTCTTCACCGGAGGTACCAGTACTACAGCAGATGCCATACTATGGATTTTAGGGGAGCTTGTCAACCATCCTGCAGCGTTCAAGAAGCTGAGAGAGGAGATAGATTCAGTTGTTGGGACAGAGAGACTTGTGGACGAAGCAGATATCCCAAACCTGCCTTATTTCCAAGCGTGCGTGAAGGAAGCAATGAGACTACATCCACCAGTGCCTTTATTCGATAGAGTATGCCGTGAAGACTGCAAACTTGCAGGATATGATATACCCAAAGGAATCACAATGATAATGAACGCATACTCTATCATGAGGGATCCAAAGATATGGGACAACCCAAATGATTTCATTCCAGAGAGGTTCTTGAAAGAAGAAGAAAACACTAAGGGCCAAAACCTACAGGTTTACGTCCCTTTTGGCGGGGGAAGGAGAATGTGCCCTGGGACCAACATGTCCTCAAGTTTGATCAATGGTAGTGTTACAGCTATGGTTCAATGTTTTGATTGGAAGGTTGTTGGTGGAGATGGCCCAGATGGATCAAAAGTTAACATGGACACTAAAGCTGGTGTGACTATGAGCTTGGATAAACCATTCTTGTCCAACCCTGTTCTCCACCGCAACCTGTTTTCTGCTTAAATCCTCAGAGAAGAATCACTTAATTTATGCATTTTTTCTTCCTAGCTATATTGGTTTTTTGCTTAATTCTAAGGATCCACTCTCCATACAAATCACCACCCTTGTCTATGCCAAGCAGTGGTTCTGGTATCTTTTTTTTTTTTTTTTCTAGGTTTTCAATTAAGTTGTTTGCACAGGAAGCAAATTCGAGACCTGTCCTCTTTCCCTTGCTTTATAAGATCATGTTTAGATCTTTTACAGAGTCTATACTTTTGTTAAATAATGTAAATACTTCAAATATAACGAGAGAATAATAGTATTGACATGTTGATCCAGTTAATGAGTAGTTATTACCTTGTGTTAGAAACATTTGAAGGAGAAAAGTGAAAATGGGAACATGAGAAGCACGTTGAAAATAAATTTTATTTGTATAAATATTATTTTCTTAGATTTGAACTTAGACTTACAATACTCCGAAGATATATTTAAAAAACTTAAAAAATAAATATATTTTTAATAGTTACATGCATATACCTAAAAGAACTAAAAAACACTTTGAATAAAAACTTTAAAATTAATTCCAACACTCCTTAATTTTGAAAGGTCACAATTCTTGAAATTTAAAATGCGACGGAGGATCATCTTAGATAATTTTCAATATCTTCTTTCATTTTCTTTTGTCATATTGCATTCATAATTTATTTCCTGAAATTAACTTCCATCTTCATTTTGGAAATATCTCTCTTGCATCTTTGTCTTATTCACTCTTTTCATCATGGTTAGCTAACGACATTCCATTGCCATTTCTTTAATTTGCTTTTCTTTAATTAATGTTTGTGAACATGGCTACTCCTAGCTATTTTATCCCTTTGTAGTTGTTGCTATAATTCTCTAGCCAAACATCTTTTTTTAATATTTAGCTTTTGAAGTGACCATTTCATTTCTTCACGCTGCTTCTTTTCACGGCTCTTTAGCTATTTCTAATGTTTTGTAGGAAGAGTTCTCTCTTTTCTTCTTTATATGTGGTCTCTCTTGAACCACATCTCATCTCTTATGCAAGAAGTTGTTAACTTGCACTAAGCCTCTTTCTTAAGCTTTTTTTTTTAATTTCTTTTTGATATAAGGTTTTAATTCTTTTATTGAGAACTATTATCTTGCACCTCTATTTTTTTTTGACGTTACTTGTCCATGCACTCTATTTTGAGATTTCACACTCTTTAGTCCATCTAAAAGCTCATTAAATCAAACTAGTTCTAATATCATGTTAGAAATATTTGAAGAATAAAAGTGAAAATAAAAACATGAGAAGCATGATGAAAAATAAATCTCATTCATATAAATATTACTCAACTAAGAGAGGAAGTCTCAATGGACTTCGACTTAGACTTGTAATACTTCAAATATATATTTATACTAGTTTAGGATAATTCAAAAGATTCAAAAGATAAATATATATTTAATAGTTGCATGTATATAGCTAGAAGAATTAAAAAACACTTTGAATAAAAATTTCAAAATTAATTTCAACATCTTGGTGGATGATTTCTGCCATTTTTTCTTTCTTTGTTTCATCCTGTAAATTCACCGACAAAACATTTTCCATGAAATTTGTACATTGCAACAGTTGGCACATGGAATATCATGTTTGCATTGAAAAATCTTGAAGGCGTCAACACCATTGAGATTTTAAAAGTAGATCATACTCAATGGATATTCAATGTTAGAAATTTGGACACGTCCACCCCAAACCAGAGGATTTTGATTCAACTTTTAGAATTCTAAAAATATCCATAATTTAAACCTACAGAATCTAAAACAATTTCTGTCTGCATTTGTGAAAGTAAGAGCAAAGCCAGGATTTTCTTCCTCACAAACCTAATCTTTACGGCATTAATTACTCCGACAAAGAGAAATTGAACTTGTTTACCCTTAGATCTTCAGCTGTGCAATCCGAGACTTGCCAACCATGATCTTTGATGGAGAGAGTCCATGCTTCTCTGGAAATGAGACGATGCACACTCCTGAGTCTGAACAAGGAATGGGAAGCCATGTCAAAACAGCTAAAGAGTATGATGCCACCAAATATGATTTCTTTTGGACTTAGGAATGCACCTGTGACTGTTTCAGGAGCTCATGTGCTTTTCTGAGAGGAGACCCATATTCATCAACAATCTTGCTTGCGATAACAGCTTAATCAAGGTTAAATGAAAAAAAAAAAAAAAAGACAAATCAAAAGTTTTTGAATTTTGAATTTCTAGAGAAGCGGGAAGAGACTAGTGAGAGAAGGGGAATTTAAGAAATAAATATTTTAATTTTTCCGTTGCTGATTTGATGTTGACACATCAACAATGAAAAATCCTATCCTTCCTTGGATAATTTATTGTTTCGCAGCAAAAGATTTTTCATTACTAAATCCTTCAATCATATATAAATATTCCGATATTGATTCAACAGCCGAATTACGTAGTTGCTAAAATCCAGTGCTAATAGCAATATTTTTTTAGCAGTGAATGTTTCTACTGCTTCACCGATCACAATGCCACTAACTCCAGTGAATGATTTTATCTTACAGTCAGAGGAACTGCCAAAATATGCCACTAACTCCAGTGAATGATTTTATCTTACAGTCAGCGAAACTGCCAAAATCAGAAAAATTAGGATAGGGGGCTGTTTCAAACAGTTGAAATAGGCAGGAGTGCTGAACTTGCAATCCTCACAGATAATAAAAGCCTTTAAAAGTTCCATGGAAACACTACTGAGAAGACACTATAGAAGAGGGTATGGCCTAGAATAGCAGCGCCATGTAGGTCTGCGCTCAGAAGACATTTGGGCAAATTGTTCCTCCTGCAAGAGAGAGCAAAATGACAATGACAGAAGCGGCTAGAGTGGAGAGAGTATGAAGTGATATGTTTGCAAGAACCTAAATTTTTTTATATATTAAAGTTTAAGATTATTGTTTTATTTTGGGTCGGATTTAAATTAAACAGAATTCATACTATACTCAAAACCTAATCTTTTATCTTTAATTTTTATCCGAACTTGAAATTAGTTTAATTATGAAGAGATACGTAGTAAGATAACGTTCATGGGTGTTTAGCCAACTTGATGTCTAAAGATTATAACTTTTGATGCAGAGTACTTTACTTCGAACCCATAAATTGTTTAGAAAAGCTAATTAAAATCCCTACCTACTGTCATCTAAGAAACTGATGAAGACAATTTTTAAAAAGTTCCAGTAAAATTCATGTTCAATTTATAAGCGGGTAAATTCTTTTTAGTACGTTCTTACCGTCAGCGCAACATGCTCTGTTTTCTTCGTCGTTGTGCTGAGAACAGTTCTGGCATCCCCCACTTCTAGTAGTGGAAGAAAGCATACATTTCTTGTTTGGATTCATTTGCTGGCAAAAGGGCTTGTGGTGCATCAAATGTTCTTGTTGAACATATTCAACATAGATATCATGTCATGGTGGGTTCATTTTCTTGCTCGTTATGGAACCTCTAATGGTCAAATCCATCATAGTAACCAGTGCGCCACTGGCACCGAAATTGGTTGCAGGGTTCGTGCTTATCTATCAAAATTATTTACAATGACCTAAACGAACCAAAAGTTAATACAGATGGTGTTGGTTGGTGAAGTGATTTCAACGTCAATACAGATAAAATGACAAAGGGGTAAAATGGTGGTTGGTGAAATTGAAAATCATAAAAAGGAAAGTGTGCAGTGTTTGTTGGGGAATTCCGTCTCCTTCCATACGCGGACCGGTGGTGTATTGATAGTTGCTCAAAGGAAGCTAAGCACACTGAGACAATATTTAACGTGATTCAACAAATCGTCTACATCCACGGGAAAAGTCCATTTTATTAGAGATAGAAAAAAGGATACAATAAATATATGGAGGAGGAGGATCACTCAACTCTACTTAACTCACTGCTCTCTTTGGTGCTCCTGCAGCTGCTGCAATGGCAACAAGGCTGCTGCCATTGCAGCTCTCTTTCTCTCTATTCTCACGTTCACTCACACTTTACACACTCTCACATTTGCTCTCAAATAATTATACCTCTTTTATAGGCAAATATGGTCAACATTGGTGGGACAAGGAAGCCTTAAAACATGCCACCAGTGGTATTAATGGAGCAACCACTTGCTTAGTGGTGGGGTATTATGTGCAAATGGCAATATTCTAACAGTGTTGGCATCTAGAAGAGAGAGAGAGGGTAGTTGTTGAGGCTGAAGCAGGCAAGGGTAAAAATTGTGTTTTTATCCCAGTTTATGGAGAAGGAATATAGCACAGAGAATGAGAATAATACGAGAAAGAGATTGGTGTGGAAGAAGCCATTGATGACTGATAATGGTTTTGTGGAACTTGGGAATGTTATGGAGACTGATTCTCGACATATTTTATGAGTGTCTAGCTTTACGAAACCAGCACACTAGAGGCCAATGAAAAGCAAAGGCACTAACACTGGTTTCCAGGATTTGCTCTTCAATCATTAGGTTACAAATGTGACCAAGGAAGGATATTTAAATAAATCTTCGTCTAGGGGTCACAAACACAGGGGCTCCTCATCTTGTAGCTTTAATAATCATCAACAACAGTACAGTAGTGCAATTCATTTAGGAACTTCTGGTGTTTTCAATATTCAATATTCAATATTCATCTCACTTTCTAATTGATTGCTAGAACTCAAGACAACATGTCACCAGCTTGATGAGAATTGGTCTAAAAGTTTCTTACAAGATTTTTAAAACTTTGTTTCTTATATGTGTAAATTTTTATAGTCATGCTTGTTTAGCAAGAGTTTCAAGAATGTGTTTAAGAACGCGATGCAAATTGTAATTTAAAAAAAAAATTTACTTAAAATAGTTTTTTTTTTATGTTTTTAGATTGATTTGATGTGATGATATCAAAAATAATTTTTTAAAAATAAAAATTTTTATTTTGATGAATTTCTAAGTTAAAAACACTTTGAACCGCTACTGCTATTATAATCTCAAACACACCCTAATAAGGCTATAAATAAATTGTTCCATATTTGGCATATTTTTTCTAGTTAATCTAAGGTTTTTTATTTTTATTTTTTGGTTTAGATATCTTTAATTATTTTTATAACTTTGTTTATTACGTTGTTTTCCTGATATACAAATAGCCTTAAGAGCTATAACACAGAGTTTTGATTATTGAGGCTATTAGAAGAT
>Ga0307517_10011337_pt1 | contig 12362 bp, 8 predicted proteins | sample 23_EM_MG_FD_194515 | JGI IMG/M metagenome (GOLD analysis project Ga0307517, IMG submission 194515) | Populus trichocarpa ectomycorrhiza microbial communities from riparian zone in the Pacific Northwest, United States - 23_EM | ecosystem: Host-associated > Plants > Roots > Unclassified | place...
AGGCCCAGTCAAACCATGGACTGTAAATGGACATGGACCATCTTCTGTTCCTTCTTCATCATCCATATCATGTTTACTCATTGCTGATGGAATTTTATTGCCATCGTCAATGTTGGATTTTCTATAATCCACCACAACAGGAATACCTTCTTCTTCATAAGTATCTAAATTCTCCTTGGATATTTTCAGAGATGCATAATCTGTGTGATTCAACTTAAGCCACTCCAATGCATCAGCTACTTTGTTTCTTCGCACAAACATTGGTGTTCTTTTGAATTCTTCTTGTGTTGGATTTGCAGACCCAATAAATACAACTGCAAGGACTTCACTGAGCTCCTCTCTGGTGGGCGGTAACACCTTGTAAACTTTAACTGTAGGATTAGTAAACATAATTGCATTAGCAATTATTTTGGCTCTTCCAGAAGACACTCGTACAAGACATCGGTTGTGCCGTACTCGTGCAATTAACATTTGTTCTGCATATGTTAAACCTTCCAATACCTGTGGCACTTTTCCTATCCACAAGAAATTTGCTAGTGATTTAAGAGGTCTTTTACTTTTCTCTAATGCACCCAGGCATGAACCACAGATATGTGAGCAGTCTGGATCAAGAAGAGGAGTTGTTATTTCTTCATCAGTATCATCTAGTGATTTTTTTTCCTTTCTTGAGGCAAGTGGGTTTATTAAAGGAGCATAGCTAATATCAACATCTTGCAGAGACCTTAAATTTGACAATAATATCAGTTGCCCACAGACTGCACAACCTGCCTCCTCAAAGCATGATGGATTGGTGTCCTGGCAGAATCCTGAAACTATACTATGAATCAAGCGATCAGATGCAGGACGAGGTGGAAATGCAGATGGCACAGCTGACTTTTGTATTTTTTTCTTGTTTGTAGACTTTTTTGTTTTCCTTTTGTTATTTTGTGTTTTGTCCAACCAAGTATTGGGTTTATTGGGTTTTTGATGTTTCATTTTTGATCTACGCACAGCACTTCTGTCTTTCTCTTTCTCTTTTTTGACTTTGTATTGATCATCAGGTTTAAATATTGAGTAATATACTTCACAATTTGAGCAATAGTGATGTTCAAATCGCTTCAAATTGTCTTGTTTATTAAGTTTTCCAGTATAAGGAATCCCATGAATATGTCCTAGATTATGAAGGTCTTTGACTGTTAGACAAATACCAATCAAAGGAATTGGTATTTGCACAGCTATGTATTCAGGGTTCTCTGCCATCACATCATTTAACTCTCGTCGATGAACATAACATTCTAATGTATAAAGTGTATCATCACATCCTTCCAAATATGCAGGCTGCACCAGGAAATCTGTTAGCTGAGACTTTGGGACACTATTGGTAATCCTGCCACCTCCTATACTTGGATGTTGGTATTGGTTTTCATCAACCTCAACAGAGGATTCTGACTGACCAAAAACCCAATGCCATACTGATGTTAGTGTGAGACGAGGTATAGTGAATAAATTCAGTGATGACAATTTCAACTTGTGTTGCACAAGATATATAAAATTATGTCGGTGCATAATATGTTGTTGAAAACGAAGCCATATGATCAACACCTTTCTGTATATCAAATAACGGTTTGTACCAAAACATAGGCCATTTTTCGTGAGCTCCAATAAATTGTAGCAAAAACAAACAGACAACTCTGAATAAAATTGTATGTAAAATAACAATTTGTTAATCAATAATACTGCCACATTATTTGTAACAGCATATGAAAATGATTGATTAGATTGGACCAAAGTCCCATGCAATGGTTGTGTATTTTCAGTGAAAATTTTATTGTGAAACTGTGAGTCTAATCCTGTCAGTGCTGTTTTAGACAGCCCAGACAGCGGAGTATTTGATTCTGTCATAGACAGCGGGGAGCATAATTCTGCATTAGACAGCAAAGACTCAATTCTCAATCTATTCAATGAACAATCATCTGCAACAGACAAGAAAGAATCCTTGAAGTGCAGTGGAAGATGATGTAGTGAGAAGATTGTGCTGGTTGTGGCTGTAGATCTAAAAGATCCAACCAGGAATGACTGTCAATATGGGAATTTAGTAACAATTATCTATAAAGATAACATAAATTTTTACCACAATGACCAACAGGAGGCACAAATAATCCATGAGATGTGTAGAGCCCTTTGCAGATGGTGGTGACAACGCAAGGAATGTTGCTGAGTCAGTGTTAGAGCATTCACACAGGGTCATATCACATGACGCCTTTATGATGCAGGACAAAAAAAATTGCATTATTCGAGAATTTTATACATGACAATACAAGGATGTGGACAAAAAAAAAAATAACAAGAAAAACGGTTGTAAACTAAGATAACCCAGGATACTGTCCATCAACAACGGTGTTCAAAAAGGCAGCAGAGTGTTTTTCAATGTTTTTAGAAATCCTATTGACCAAACCGGGGGCACGTAATTTTTTCCTCCATTCGCGTTGTGTCAAAGGTGCAGCTTCCCCAGATTCAAGTTTTTTCAACCTGTCTTCGAAGAAAATATCTAAATGATCCGTCCACCACTCATGACAAACGTTCGCTTTCCAGGTGCTCAATAATGGCCACCACGATCTGACTGTAAAAGGTGGATCACAAACACCTGTTTAGATAAAGGTCAATAATGGGAAAAAAATAAAAAATGTTGATCACACCATGATAGCAAATGTATGCTCCACAGAGCCGATCCATTTCCCTCATGGTACAATCGTCATCCCAGTATTCCCACTCTGGATCAGCTGTTGCATATCGAACACCCGCACGCATTTGAGAAAGCCCATATGTCGGTCCATCGTAAACCAAGTCAAAACCTTCTTCCACCGCGAGTCGCCATGCAATTCCGCCGGCCATCAATGCAACTCGAGCCACTCTCCGGCAGCGGAGCAAGCTCTTTGTTGCTGATACGTAGGACTTGTAGTCGAACTTTGTAAAGTTGTAACCCTCCAGACGAACAGGCAAGGGATGACAGGGTGGCATGTGAATGGGACGTGCGGACAAGGGAATCAGTGTTCGGTGGGGCATGCCATGCCATAACAACTCCAGAGACAATTCCCGTTCGCCCAGTCTGTCATCCAAGCGACATAACCACAACGCAATGCTAGCTTTCTCAACAGCCAATACCCAGCTGCATGTAGCGGAGGTACCAAAATCGAAAACAAACAAGGGACCAAACTGTCTAAGATACTTCAGCCTGCTGCTCGACCCAAGGGACAAACGATTTCCCATCCCTAGATCCCAAAATTCGGCAGAAGGCTTCTGAACATTGCTCTCCAGAGATCTCAAAAACTTGCTGGCGAAGGAAGACCCTGAAGATTCCCAGTACTTCTCGTCGACGTAGGTCAAGCCTAACGCCTTGCTCAGCTTGAAGCCCTCTAGAACGCCAGCAGCTGGAGGCGGTTTCGAAGATAGTTGGAGGGGAGGAACAAATCCAAAATGTTCAAACAGATCGGATGCTGCCTCCAATGCTTGTTGAGGACCCTCCGGAAGCTTATCTTCTGTAACAAGCTGATGTGAAAAAGATTTATTCTCCTTGCAAGGGGGAGGCACATAGATTTCCGTTTGTCCAGCAAGGATATTTGAAGGCGGCAGTTGCGAAGAGGATGATTGAACCTCGTGTAAAATATATTCATCGTCCCAACACATGCGAGCGAGCTCGTCCTCGTCCATGACACCCAATTCTGCGATGCAATCCCACTCGTTGAAAAACGGATTGTACCGTTTCTGATTTCGTCCGTAGTTGGAAAGAACGTCAGTACGTTCAGCTTTTGCTACCGCCGTCCGCTGAAAAACTCCACAATCATCCTCCAACCACTCAAACACATTGGCATTGGCTGTCGGAGGTTGTTTCTCTCGTTGGATCTGCTTTCGTTTTTCCCCTTCCTTCTCCCAACTCAACATCTTTGTATTTAATACCTCACGTTTTGCAAAAAATGCGACCCAAGGCTGACTGTCCACCGGTTTCGAGTTCACATTCGAGGGCGTAACAACGCCAGGATATTTATGAAGCATCGTGGCCACCTCCTGAAGTTGATAAGCGAGGGGTGCGAAGCGAGACATGGAAAGCTGCCGCGAAGCAGCATCCGTCTCCGCTTTCCCCCATGGATACCAGATGGGCACATTGAATCGAAGAAACCATTCCAACGAATATTGATCAACGTCGGGTTGCACCAGTTTCACGAACAAACCAACCCTTCCGTGATGCGTGAAATCCGCGACACAAGAATGAACAGCGGAGAGGAGCGTCTGCGGCCAATTACGCTCGCCCAAGTATTCGAACCATTTAGGTAGGGCATTCATGCGTAACCTATCCCAGTCAAAACCTATGGTATCGTCTCCAGGCAGATCATACGTTGGTCGAGGTGGATTCGAGTCGATGGAGATATTAAGCGCGAGAACGAACGCCAGCTGGCCAACCCAATACAAAAATAACCCTCTCGTCTGCATGACCTTTTCTCTCAACACGTGAACATTTTCGTGCGGTCCTGGACCAATCAACACAGAGTCGATAACATTGGGAAATGGTGGGATGCGCCACCTATCTGCAAGAATCTTAATGATCCTTCGCAGATCAAGTTGAAGGCGATTCCAAGAGAGTATATAGGAAGGTTCCAACCAGACGCCCTTTCGAGTTCGAGCGAATTGGGTTGGCATGGAGATTAAAGCATCCAGAGGGTGAGGCTCAACTTCACGGGTAGGAATGAAAGCGAGGTGGGCATATTTCAAGGACCACCAAACAGGGTCCTGCAGAGTCGCAATATCGCGACTAGGAGAAGGGGAATTTGCAGGACGGTTTGGAATCGTTCTTGTGCTGTTCGGGGAGTAGAACAGGTCGCCATCGATGAGAATCGCACGGCCGCGTGTCTTCTCTATTTCTCCAACTTCTTCTGTGGACTGTGTAGCGTCAGAGAGTCTCTGCTTCCAGCGAGGGAAGTAATCCGCCATGTTATCGAACACGAAAAAGAAGAGTGTTTCGCTAAAGAGGATTTCACGGTGTCAGCAACTCGCGTTTCTCCTAAATAGCTATGTAACATACCGAAAAAAAGGGAGAGCACGAAGCTTATGCCTTGATTTATGAACCAGTTACCCTGCTACCTTTACGGTATATCTACTAGACAACTGTCTTACACCTGCGTGAAAACTGAATACGAGACGGAAACAACGCCCACGCCCTGTATAGAGATTTCTCACAACAGGTTAATGGGTTACGATATCGAGCGTAAGAATCGTCGGGGAGGTTGTGTTAGGGGCTGGCCCGATCTGAAAACCCGGAGTCTCAACGGCGCTGTTTTTAAACCAAACCAAGCACCGCCCGTAGAGATTTCTCACAACGGTTGGGCGAGAGTGGGGAGGGGAAGCTTGACAGTAGCCGTTCCAATACCCAATTGGCAACGCCCCGTATAGAGATTTCTCACAACGGGTGATGCGGGGTAAACACGGAGTGTACGCGAATGTTATCCGAGTCCGCTGTCTGCACAGATACCTAAAGAAAGAGCAATACCCAATTGGCAACGCCCCGTATAGAGATTTCTCACAACGGGTGATGCGGGGTAAACACGGAGCGTACGCGAATGGTATCCGCTGTCTGCACAGATACCTAAAGAAAGAGCCAATTATGATCGCGAACTTCGAAGCGATTCGTCACGTCCCGATTATTTGCCAATGTTTGTCTACTTCGTCTCAGTCACGCCACCGTGAACGGCACGTGACGACACATCCGTCTTTCCACCTGACGCTGGTCGTGTTGTGAGAAATCTCTATACATGATCAGCGTCTCGACATCCATACATGCCCTGGTCTTAAGAAAAAGTTAAAAAAAAAAAAAAGGGGGCAGTTCTCCTATAACAGCTTTGCTGGTCATGTTGTGAGAAATCTCTATACATGATCAGCGTACTAGCATCGCTACACTACACGCCCTGTTATCCAGTTCTTCGCTAAATGGTCGATACCCCGCCATCGTGATTCACTCTCGGATAGACAAGCGCTGATATTTCAAACAACGATCCCGCCTTCGTAATTCACTCACAGATAGACAAGCGCTGATTTTTCAAACAACGATGGCCGTCCCTCACGATCGATAATGCATTGGAACCTAACATCAAACCTCGTGAGTTTAAATTTACGCTAACACTCTGTCATTTGGATTGGTTTATATAATATTTCACCAGACAGTCGGTTCGTCGGGGCATTGAACCACAACTGGCAGGTACAGATGGCACTGTTGTTAAAGGTACAGGTGGGGACATCGATGCCCTCATATCTGCATCATCATCTCCATGGCGCGAGGTGGACCTTCGAGGGACTAGGTGCATTGGCCTTACAGCGCCATGTCGGCTTTATGGTCGAACGGCTCTCCGTCTATCAGGTGTCAATTGATCTCGACAAGGATGGGAGACCTTGCCCTCACTGACGAATCTAACTACACTGTGAATTGTCATTCGGGGCGCCTGCTACGTCCATACGACTTCCAAGTTGGACAAAGCAGTGAAAAGTCATGCCCTGGTCCTGTGCCCAATCACTCGCCAGAAACGTGTTGTGAGAAATCTCTATACATGGCCTCTGTATGGCGATTTGACGATTCCTGAAGATCCGTACTCAGACGGTAATCGAAGTCGCAACGGCTGTCTGATGCACCAAGTTCCACAGTGCATTGCGAGAACTGTCTACTCGTAGCTTCTGCATGTCCTCACCAGAATTAAACAACGTTATGGGAGCGCACCCACATTGTATAGACTCGAATACCCGTCTTCGCCGTCCCGTTGCACGCCTAAATTGTGTGCTGATTGATTAGCACCCAGTAAACGGTGTCACGGTGTCATCAAAACGTTCCTTGAGACCCCTGGCTTCTACCAGTCAGGTAAATTGCAACTAATGGAACCACAATATAAATTTCAAGAATAAGCATACAGAAACTAAGCCGACTAGAAAGAAACAACAATTGTAACAGTACCCATGACGTCAGTGTCAAAATTTTTGAGGCGTACGTCATATCTTGTGACGTTCTACCACAAAGAGGACTGCTCATGACGTCAGTGTCAAAATTTTTGAGGCATACGTCATATACGTCTGGTCTGACCCCGTGACGAGAAACCGGCGCCTAACTGTTGATTCCAAGTACAAAGGAAGATTGCTCAATCGCAAGGATATTCAATGACCATATAAATGAATGCTCCAACGCCAACAATAATCCAATGGCGGAACGAGTATTTCTCAACAAATATTCAGTTCTCTGCTTGCGCCGACTCTGGCTGAACGAATTTCTCTATGCCGATCGACCCAAGGCAAGGCTGACTGGCTGACATAGACCCGGGCTTCGTCGGACAATCGAGAATAAGTCTTCAGCTCTTCACTCGGACCGACGCTGGCTGATCGAACGTTTCTATTCTGGCAAGGTTGACTGGCTGACATCTAACCCGATGGACGTCAGGCCAGGCTGAGCGGCGAACATGGATGCCTTTGGCACAACCGATCCAGAAATTGTGGTTCGGGCAAGCTACATAAGACCAGACGATGTGAACATGTTCCCCACTCCGGATATTTGTTGTGAGAAATCTCTATACAGATACTCCACAAGTATTTCTTGTCTTCGTGTTGAAACATGCCTGGTACGACCAACTTCTGTATCGTGACGCCACCGGCAGAGCCTTACACGGAGACCCTTCATGCGCGTAACTCTGGGGCGCCACTACCCCTTTTTCAGGTCTTTAATCACCCGCTTGCTCCGTCGTCGGCGAAACGTGTGTTTGTTATGTTCATGGACACCACGATGGCAGGTATGAAGAAATACCTGGAAATCGAGAAAGGCCTCAAAATCCCCTACGCCCATCTGACCAATTTGGAAGCTAGCGGTATGTCTCGCAGCAAGTTTCGATATAAAGAGGCGTCATTTATAATTATTATCCAGGGTTGACAGGCCTTGTCCCAGGGGATTGTCTTTTTGCAGCATGTACATGAATTAACAGGAAATTGAGAAGGCCCCTGCTCGACGTACCCAAGATGTGGGTGATTGGAAGGTACGACGAGTTATATTTATTGCCGCCTACATTAGTAACCGGACATTCAGTGACGATCTAACGGACGAGCAGCAGGAAGAACTGCTTGCTGCGCAGCAAGAGCTGTTGGGTCCCCGGGAACTCAGGTCCAATGAAGCCCCGATGATTGATCCACTCACCAAAGAACATGTGGGTGGTGCAGCTATCGAAAGGAGCTGCCGAAACGCGGACAAGAACCGATCACACACATTAGGACCTTCTCGAGAGAAGATCACCAAAATCGTAGCACCGCCGGCGTCCAGCAAAGTCAGAGAAAACGGAGTGGAGTGGGATGACAACCTAAAGATGCGAAATAATACGCTCAAGGCAAGCTCCATTTTCTACATTCCATGCGACAGAACCCATGCCATTCACATATAGGCGTTTACATCAGTCGCCGCAACCGCATCAAAGCTAGGACCTCCCGGTACGTCCGAGTACAACCAAATGCACTCGGAGCTATTCAATCATTTGAAAATCGGCTCGCCTGGGAGCGAAACCTATACAACGTTTCAACTCAACCTGAGCGGCCCTCAGCCAGAAGGCAGCAGTGCGTGTATATTGCTGGCCATACGACAGGAACAATACTGATCAGTCTATGTAGTCAGGAACATTGAGCAAATGGGATCGTCGGGTGAAACACACTTTGACGCCTTCGACTTTTCGGGGGCATTCACCAACGTGGTTTCGATACCTGATCTGCCGGACAACATGGATCCGGGAAGTTTATTTTTTCTCCTCGCTGGAGTCTACGTCCGGCTCGACCCGTATGTGTCTATCAACTTCTCTGGCCTTCATTTCCACGGAGGATCGCCCCCTGTTGTTCCTAAGGGCATGAAGTTGAAAGGCTGGGAGACCCGATGCAACGGGGTCGATTACCCTCAGAGTGTGACTCTTGAAGGAGAAGCACGTTACCCATTGGTTGCGGCCCCAGATAACAAAGGGGCGATATTTACAACACCTGAAATGCGCCATCCAGAGTAAGTTGTACCGCGAACTATCGCATGACAAAATTTAACGGTGTTTTCCCGCAGGAAGTATGCTAGCGAACTCGGCAAAATTTACCGAACTACATACGGCAAAGATGGCCTTAGCCTCACCAACCCAAAGGCATACGTTCAGTTTTTCAGCAGAGAAATCGCCGTTGTGGTCAATTACATTTTGATACAAATGGATAAACGGGTCAGCGCGCGTTTGGACCTCGACACGCTTATGAAATCCATGAGCTTCGAAATCGACGGGGAAAGGAAGACTGCACCGCCTTGGGTCCATGGTCCTGGATGGCGACCCGCAGGAGCGTCTAACGATCCGAATCAGGAGGGTGAGCCTGTAGTCAATCTGGAGAGCACAGCACCGCTAAGAGCACAAGTTATGGCGGAACTTGAGAGTCATCGAGAATACCTCGCCAAATTCATCCCTCACCAAGTAGGGAGCAAAAAAAATCGACCCCCTCTCTGAGAGCGAGATTGAAGAATTAATAGAGAAGGATTCCAGCGAGCAGCCTAAAATTCTGGGTGAAATGGCAGAATACTCAGTGGAGTCCCGCGAGAAACAAGGGGTGTCGGTGCTCATGGAACTTCCTGATGAACAACTCACGCACCGAGACGGCAATGAGGACCTGGAACAACTGGAAGATAACGAAAAAGACATCGACGAGTTCCAACCCAACCAAGAGTTCGATGATCTGGTTGATGCCTACGGCAACACAAAGGCGATCAGAGATGCCGAGGCCAAGAAAGTCGCGAGGGATCAAGCAAAATCGAGGAAGAGAAACCGAAACAAGAATGACCCGACCACCGAGGAAGAAAGCACCCCCCATTCGATGGAGTTTCCTCGAAAGAGGATTAAGACCACGAAAAACTCGAAGCTGTCTTTTGAAACAGGTTCATACAACCTCACTTGGTCTAAGATTTCGAACACTGTTGACTTTTATCCATCAGCTGATTCTGACCTGGAAAGTATTCGAGCATTCTCACCTGAATCGGAAGAAAGCTTCGGCGACGAAACCCAACACGAGGTTCCCACCGATGCACAAATGCAGAACCCGACCGGTTAGACCTGTTATTGATCGTCGAAACGAACCAATTCTAAATGCTACCGTACAGATATTTACCAACTGAACGACAAGTCAGCGAAACCTTCCGAAGTTTATGTGTTAGTCCCCCAAGGCCCCAGCAAGAGGGTGTCTCTGGACTTCCCACTTGACGTTTACGATACCAGGGATGATCTTACAGGTAAGCATTTCAAGTGGAGATATCATATCATCAGCGCTGAACGTTCAACAGCAAAAGATACTTGGTTTGGATTCGACGATAACCTTACGCACGACGAGAGAGTGATGTTGGGCATAGAAAGCATATCAACGGGGCACCAAGATCGAGACAGCGTGAATGATGACGGCCACGTTGGTAAAGGAGACATCAACAATACCAGACCTGTCGAGGAGTCGGATATCGAGAGCCACAAGGGCGCGAACAGTGACGACGAAACCCACGACACTACCCGTCAATCTCGTTCCATGTTGAAATCTAACGGTATGTTCCTATTACAAGACTGAAATAGTATGCTGAATCTCGACACAGGCCAACGCAAAGTCATGAGTCGCAGAACATTAAAGATGAAGCCGACATCTGGCCATGGTATGTATTACCGTAAATACTAGTTGTTGTTGATTAGATCCTTACTAAGTAATTAAGGATTTAAATTTCTAAAGAAACTATCGCACAATTCCGTCGAGAGTGAGATGAAGGCATTCGAAAGAGATGTATTGAGCATGATCCAGGACGTCGTCGATAAAGGCGATGGGGCATCTGCAATACTTCTGAACGGCAAAGGCGAACTGAAGGACAGCACCTTCGACATTATGTACGAGAGACTTTCATGGCTTGAAACATTGCAGCAGAATCAGGGAGTCCTTGGAGTAAATGCCAAGGCCAACAAGGTGGCGATATTGCACCTTAAATCCGCCTTCACGATATGGCTGGATCGCATGCTATCCAATGCGGAGGTGGTTGTATGTGGGACACCATATGACCCTTCAACAATACCAGAATGGCTCATCAAGATGACACAGAGAGCAAACAGAATGGTCGACACTCGCGAAGAAGCTGTAGAGTTCCATACATCCATGTATGGCATCATCAAGGAATGGCCAGAGCAAACCTGCAAGGTAGCTCGGAAATACGCGTATGTCAGAGACAATGAGAATATAGTTACGACCACATTGGGAATTGTGCTGGAAGTCATATGCTCATGGACCGCAGTGCACACTCCACAAGAACGTTGGCGTATGTGGTTACTGGACACGATGATAAAGGTCCTCGGTTCAGATATTATATTTTTAGATGGAACCTGGGATATTTTTGAGAGCGCTACAAAATTCATGATCTTCCAGAAGTACACTCCAAAGATCATAACAGAACAGACTTGCTTGATTCCTTTCAAGGATAGCCTGAAAGCTATGGCTGCTACACCGGAATGGAAAGAATGTATGTTGTATGCACAAAGGATAAAAGAGTTACTATTTGACGTCATAACGGGGAGAATCGATCCTCAAGGCATATTTCCATATGCGCCACCACATTCTATGACAATGGAGACCATTGAAGATCCTAACAACAAAGAACAAGTGCGGCGTGGAGTTCTTTTCCTCAAATACATACGCGAGGCACTTGCAATTCTCCATGAAGAGGTTGACGGCACTCAGGCATCCCTACTACAGAAGTTTATTTTGTCCGATCAAAACAAGAACTGTCCATTTCGAGATTGCACAGAGGACTTTGCACGAATGACAGGAAGAGATGGTCCTTATTTTGGAGATACTATCACAACGGAGGCGGGCATATATAGCGCTGTCTTGTGGAGAGCTATAACACTGCGCACTACATTTTCAGAGGTAGAAAGAGCACTCTTTGAGGACCATACCGACTGGAACAAGAATAAGCAAGCTATGCCGAATATCTCATCATATATCTCTAGGCCAAATGCACTCGGAACAGCCACTCGTCGTCATCCGCGGTATGCAAGTAAATATTGGGATAGCATTTTAAAATTAAACTGGCTACAATTCTGCCAAGAACCTCACAGCTTCAAAGAAATTTATGAGCTGTTCCATCCTGTGTCCAAACAAACTCCGCAACCATTTGAACAACTTGGACCACTTGGAACCCTCCAGCTAATGGGAGATCTAGTGAAATGTGGAGTTGCACCACCTGCAAGCAATGCAGATATAGGCTGGTGTATGCAATTGATTAACTCTGGGTCTGTAAAAGGAGCAGCATTTCTTTTGGGTGACATAGATGTAGATGGACAAGG
>Ga0307517_10011338_pt1 | contig 12361 bp, 21 predicted proteins | sample 23_EM_MG_FD_194515 | JGI IMG/M metagenome (GOLD analysis project Ga0307517, IMG submission 194515) | Populus trichocarpa ectomycorrhiza microbial communities from riparian zone in the Pacific Northwest, United States - 23_EM | ecosystem: Host-associated > Plants > Roots > Unclassified | place...
GGGGGAGAATAAAATAATTTGACCTTTGCATTTGGATCGTCCTGATGAGGCGTACTCAAAACGATAACCCCCGCGTTTTTCTTCCATTGTGGCGGGGAGGGAGATTTAGAGGGAGGAAATTGTAGTCCCCCCGAACCGTGTCAGAAAATGCTTATGTAAAAGTTTGAGGGTTTTGTATTTTTTTTGCGGCTGGGTGCAACACGTGATGAACCTTTCCTATAATTGACAACCTTCTTGCAACCTTCGACAACTTACCTGTTAGTAAGTTACCTCCTACCATCTCCCTTCCAGTATGCCACTCAACAATTATAGGGCTCTCGCAGTTCATAAAAACGAATCTACCTGTAGGAAATATCCTCAGGCGACTGATCGTGTAGGGGAAACAAACTCCCTCATGACAACCTCATGATGCACTTCACGACAAAAAGACAATAGCACCAATGCATATGACTGGGCCGGGGGGCTAAAAAAACACTGTTGGAAAGAGCTAACACTCATATGGCGGGACAGACGTTCGCCTTTGGCAGCCCTTGTTCCATGGGCATAAAAACTATGCCTACCCGCTATTGTATTCAACCCACAGCTTACCTTGGCAGAGAGTTGAAACCTTGCGCTGGCGTTGGCTTCATGTCGTCGGCAGAGGATGGCATGAGTAAGCATCTTGGGTTCTATTTTTCGCTTGCTCGGACAATAACTGGGTACCAACGGGGTGTCTTGGTACATGTGCTGTTGCAAGCTAGTCCTTGAACATCAACTATCGAGAGCTATTGTCTTCGAGGCTTCATCGTCTATAAAACCTCCAGTGTTCTTCGGCGAAGCTTTCTCTCCAGGATCTCACACCCCGTTGACGCCCCTTTCAACATCGCAAATTCTTGACCAGAAATGGATGCCTTCTTTGCCGTCGTCTCCGCCTTCACTTCGTCCAGCGTTGAGGACATTACCCTCTCCATTCCCTCCGATGAAGAAAGGAGAGGCTGTGGTGGAAACTCGTACTGCGTTGTCGCTTGAGTCCACGACCCGCACGCTTATCAACCTTCTTTGCATGCTTCGCCACTAAATTGATATCACTTTGTGAGTTGAACTCTTTAACGTCCTCTTGAATGAACTCAATTTAATTGTCGGTCTGTCAAATTAGCCCAAACGACCTCATCGCATTCGTTTCTCTTTTTCTCCTTCATTTCGCTCGGAAGCTCTGAACCCTGGAGGTGGAGGACTGGAATTCAAAATGGCATCTTCGTCTTATCGTATCCACGAGAACTGGACCTTCGATTAATTTTCTTTAGTTTGTATGTATGGTACGCGCTACTATGGAATCAATACCCTAGGCTGAGACTACTTAATGGCCGACAAATATGAGCGCGATGCTGGGAGAAGAAATCGTTCCTTAGCATGTTACGGAATGTTCGAAGCCGATTTTCGCTGTCGACTTAATACTTGTCCCGACAAAACGAAATGGTAAACAATTAGTGGATCTAACCTAAATTATCTGCTAAAGATGCTGTAACCATTAAATGTCAACCTGAGAAAGATTCCGTAACGTCCTCCTTTCAGTACTCATTCATAGTCGTCCACCCTCAGAAACAACCTCGACTCGGAGGTAATCCCACACATCGTCACGGTATCGTCCACTGCACACTCAAATCGGTGTGTCAACTCTCTATCTTCATCTTCAATCGAGACAGCGAGCATAAGATGGGACCTGTCCATCGAACGTCAACATCATGGCCACAAGGCAGGAAACGAATAAAAAATGGCAAGGAACCCTCACAAGTTATAGTCCACCCCAAAGGTCCTGCACGCCGCTTGAAGCACCTTGCGGACGGGGTGCTTGCCGCGTGTTTTGAAACAGGCTGATTGGTCAGGTTCGGGTCCGATGATAGAAATTTCGAAGCGTGGGTCGGCATCGTCAGCCGTCGGTTGAATTTGGGGGATGGGTTCAAGCTGTTCTTCGTGTGGGCTCTGATGGGTGGTAGGCATACGTTTGGTCGGAGATTCTAGAGACAAGCTGTGAGATGCGACTAAGAGTTAGAAATTGTAAAGGCGAACCATCGCTCGAGTTAGAGGAAACTTTATCCGTTTTCTCCTTCGCTTTTGGGTCCAGCTCTATAAAATGTATCGGATTATCAACATGAGACAGAAATAAATGAAAAAGTGCGCGCCCCGCTTTAATGTAGAGATGTTCGGCTGGTTGACATTCTTCTTCGAAATAGGAGGAGAGACTTTTGAATTTGGATCGAGCGTTGAAGGATCTCCTTTCTTAAACAAAATTTTCGACGGAGAGTCCTTCGGGTCTTCGGAAGGTTCCTCTATTACGAGCTGCACTTCATCTGGTTTAGGGTTCGGTAACGGAGCAGGGACTTCCAGTGACTTGAGATGACTCGATTCTTCCTTTCCTTTCCCTATGGCAAGTTGGGGGTTTCTAGCCGTGGGTTCGCTGCGCTTGTCATCGTCCACAGGCCCATTTGTGGTTTGGGCTGTGTGTATAGCCCGCTTAATGTTATCGCGGGACTGCTGTTGACTAGTGCCTGGTATGGGCGTACTGGCAGGAATCTGGGCCATCGCATTCAATGTTCCTGGCCGTGTAGGCTTTCCTAAAAACAAGAAAAAATTTGAAAATTTGATGAATCCGATGAAAGGAAGCTCGTGACAGTGTTTTTATTGACATACCGCTTTCCAGCACTCCCACCAAACTTCCGTCGACCTTCACAATGATCTCATCCAACACAGTCCACATTAGCGAGTACGCGTCTCCATCGATGACAACGTCCCTCCCTTTGCAAATATCCAACGAAGAAGTGCTCAGCGAGATCAAATTCACGTCATCGTTGTCAATTTTAAAGGCGCGACCAGCGGCATAAATCGTGTCCTATAAAGCCTCGAAAAACAAAAGGTCCAAAGGCGGGCAAAAAAACAAATGGGAACACACCTCATAGTTCTCCGAAATGCGTAAAAATTTCCGTTGGCCCTCAAACACAAAGAGCGCCACCGGTACGTTTCCCTCCGACTTGGAGAGCGGATTGAGGGTTGACACCAGATGCATTTGTGGGTGCACCCGTGAAGTTCCCAATGAAGGGGAAACACCAGTGACTGCACAAGTCACGGTCCCACGGACTTCGGCAAAAACGCGTCCATAACATACTCACGTGAGATATTGTCACGCGTCCCAGACGCGACTGCAGGGTTGGTTCAACTTCAACTCTTTCCTCCTCGCTACTACAACCACCAAGCTCATCCTTCAATTGTACTTCCCCTTATTCTTTACGGCTCCTCCAGTCTCCTACCCAGGCCTTCCTCCTCTGATGCTCCGGCATCACCTTACTGTGTGTAGCGTGCACCATGTAGACGGGAACTTGGCTGCGAAGATATGTAGGATCGATGGACTACGTAACACTACTGAATATGGTTCCTTTTTCCTTAGGCATTGCTTGTAAAAGCTTGCAATCACCAGCGCGTGACGAGAGAATGCTTCTCCGGACATCTATCCTGTACTCTCTGGCCCGTTCTGGATCGCGCAGGAAATCCATGAAAAAGGCGTGGTTGAAAAAAAAAAAATGCTCATCCCGCACTTCAAGAAGAGAACTGAGCCCGCTGAGGTAAACGCGGACATCACCATCTTCCCAATTTGGCACCGACTCAATCGCGAAGGTGCGTTCCATAGAGTTAGTCACCATGAGCCTTGTTCACTCCTAGGATCTGCAAAAATAAGTCGAGATTTTTTGCGCGTGAGAAGATCAACGTATATAAAGTATTCAGCTCTGCAAATGGGAGGTCGTGGTTGATGGGCGGACGAAGCTCGAGGATAATATCCAATTGCAGTGTTGGACAAGCGGAGTCGATGAAACTCACAGAGAGGCAGGTATATATGAACTGGCTAGAAGCTTTGCGGACAGGAGTGTCTATCTGGTGTTCGCTGGGCCGCGTAGAAGGAATTTGTGAGTGAAATGGGTAGAACATCTTGATCTCATGAAACTCCTGAATGAGAAAGTGGCGACTCGGAATATCAATGTTAGTCACATAGTCGTCGTTAAGCTTAAGATGGGAAATGGTTGATTGCTGGCCAGCGGTCGGCCGGTTCTTTGCTAGGTAAAGGGACACGGTAGCACTATATATCATTCCCCCCGTAATACTGTAGTATAAATATATTTGTTTCCTGGGTTTTCTCAACGGCTGGATGACCTTTATCTGGCATAGAATGGTCATCCACTGAATTCAATGGCCAATAACTGGCTGGTATCTGACTTATGCCTGACTTTCGTGAGATTTATTGGTGATTTCACAGTCAGCTAACAGTCGACAAAACGTTTCAAAACACCCTCTTTGAACAGACAGACTATCGTCCGACTTTTGTGTTTACTGAGCGTCACCGGCCAACTTGAAGTTGAAGCTGAAGAGTTGGTCTATCTCTTCGGTCACATTGCCCGAAGAGATGGTTGATTTTTTATAGTAACGCCCTTCAAGAACCCTTGGCATTGTCTGCGAGGAGCTAGGAAAAACAAGTAGGGTAGTACGCAAGGTCAATATAAGGAATGAAAAAAAGAAACTCACTCCAGTGGTTTTGGGAATACGTCAGGCTCGTTCAGTTCATCCACGCAACGCAGACATACAAAACTCTCATCCATATTCTCGAATACCCTTACGCAGGGGCGATGATGCCACTCGGAGCAGTTCGAACATCTTATCGTGGGAATGGATTTGTTATCTGCTAAATAAATCAGTATATTGGGAGAAAGGTTGTGCTTGTCCGCAGACTTACCGCCACCACTACAAATACTACATGCAAATATATCTGCATCCTTTACTATATCCTTGCACACAGGGCATATCTCAAAAGGATTGGGCGTAAGGTGGGAAACAATAGCACTGCGCGCGATGTCAGTGGTTAACGTGATCTCGATACGATTATACCCCGGACACCGATGGGCAGTTTTCGTTGTGTAGCAGCCACGACGCCGAGTGAATGCCAACTCAGTAGAAGATGGAAGTATAAAATCTGGGAATCGACGTGCTATATCTTCTAGAGGGACCGTTTCATGTTCTTGGGACTTCCAACCCAGCTCCCGTCGATGGGTACAAGGGGTTGATTTCCAAGGCGGTGTTCGAGACGACGCCATACTTGCAGCAGCAGGTAGCCAAGGTTTTGGTAGTGCGAAATTGAGATCGTTCGGTGTAGAGTCATTGCTCTGCAAGCTAGACCTTTTTTTCTCTGGTCCAGCTTCAAATTCACTTACCTCGAATCGATCTTGGTACACTGGCAGATCATGCTCGGCGTCGAACTCATCAACGTATGTATGCTGAGTTTTTTGAACTTCAGAATTTGTGCAAGTCATCAATTCTATGTTTGAGAGGGAAACGGAAAAATAATTACATTCGTAATGAGCTTCGCAAGCTGTATTGAAGATCTGATGGATACGCTGAGTTGACCAATACATCGTGCCATCTGCAAGATATCTACCTTCTGACAAAGTCTGTAGAAAATGTCCAACTCGTTCGCATTAGTGGCACCAGCTGCACTAGGGTGTTGGGCCTGTTCGTGAGTTTCGTCTGGCAAAACTTCCGGATCGAAGCTGATGAGTATATTGCCATTGAGGCTACGGGTTACGGCGAAGTGCTACGAAATTTCAGTGGTTGATCCCGTTCGTACCTATTCGCTCACATCTAATCCCGCGGACGCAAAAGGATATCGAAGAATACGAAGATAATCCAGACCTGACTATTAGGCCCGTAATGTCGACTTAGTCTCGATCAACTGTATGCGAGAATACGAAAAGTTCGCACCGAAAGGCCTGCAACCTTGCGCACAATTAATACTATGATAAGGAGCGGCAGAGCGCATCTCATACCGTTTGGAGTCCCAGGTACACACTTTGTTTCAGTCCCTTGCACAGTGCGGACGCGATCATAGATTCGACTCCCCATTCGATGTCTGTCAAAACACGTTGAAACGTCATTTGTCAGACCAGTGTTGGGACGGACCATTATCGAAGACGAGGAAGGCGAGCTCGGAATCGAGAGGAGAGACTCCTATCAGATGAAGAACATTCGGATGCCTGGATGATAATGAATAATAATTTAGAGGATAGCAGCCAAAAAGAAAGGAATTAAGGGGCTCATACATCACTTTTTGACTGAACTTTGCAGCTGCGAAGCAACGCTCGAATTGATAGATGAGGAACCGCTTGACCGGGCTATCAAGATTTAGACCTACCTCTTTAGCACGAGTTCCTTCGTACAGTTTGATCTTGACCGATCTTGCCTTAGTAGTGCTGTGGGCAGAGTAGACTCGATAGCCCGGAACTTTTAAAATTTCTCGGTGAGGTAGGACATCCCCAGCAGTAAACTGGGAGATGTTAGGTCAGGCATTGAAAGCTAGGGTGGAATACCCGCTGCTAACACATACCACGTCAACTCCTTCAACGATACCCTTTGGAACTCGATTATAACCTAGTCTACATTACTACAACTGACAGTCAGCAAAAGGTGAGTTCTCACCTTGAAGGGTGATATGGCCAGCAGTGTAATAGTTCCCACCGCGCACAACGAGATGGCTAGCATGAGGAAAAAATGAACCACTGTGGAGCGTTAATAGAACGGAGTATATCCCAAATAAATTTGAATACCTGGTGTGGACGTCTGAAATATTGTTCGGGGCGATGATTTCATCCCGAGAGCCTGCCTGTTGAAATGCCTTAATGCAAATCTCAGCAATGCTCGTAGAATATAAAGGATTGAATCGTACGACATTAGGATAGCTCTCCTGGCTATTAACACCGAGGAATTCAATAGGAGGGTTCTTAACACTTTGCTGAAGAACACCCTGTGAGACAAGCCCGGGAGAAATTCAGTGCAATAATGGAAATACCTCGAACCGTTTGAGAAGCTCTATTAACCGCCTGTTGAGCGAAAAGTAGCGACGATCCAGGTCTTTTGCAAACAGCGTGCGAAATAACCTGTTTCGCTGGGTTTCTGATTGGACGAACATGTTGATATCACGGAGGGTCCTAGGATCTTACCGTCAGGACTACGGGCCACAGAGAGGAGGAAGTCACCATACCATTCAAGCTGTGAGATATTATTGATTAGTTGAGGTGTTTCTTCTGCTCCGTCCAGCAAGCGTGAAATCTTGCTGGTGACTTCCACGGCTCTTTCTGCGAGAGCTTGGGTCATTTTCTTGCAATGGCGACCCGGCGTGAGAGACAAAAGGATTTCTTGAAGTACCAGTTTTCCCTGGCAAAGTCGCGGACATATAGTCTCGATACTATCTTGGATCTGAGCATGTACAGAAAGTCATCACAAAAGTCGTCGTATGTTAGAAGGACATACCCTGAACTTCTCTTTTGATTCAGAAGCCTCAGACACCCCCACTGATTCCCCTTTGGGTGAGCTGGAAAAGAGAATATGCTCCATTTGGCGCTTTGGTATTGAGACTCGAGCGGAAAGTGGTCGTAGATAATAACTGGGGGAGCTCACCCAGAAGTCAGGTAGTGTTTATCGTATCAAACCTTATTTATGGCGGAAACGTCATACCAGTTACACAGCCTCGATATGACCAATATTGAAGTTCTGGATCTAAGCTATTGCTTATCGAGGTCCTGTAAGTGAGCATGTATCGCCATCCAGCGAGCATCGCCATCCTGGAAACTCTCACTGCCATGAAACCGTTGACCGTTGACTTCGGCAATCGTAAATCTGGCCCAGTTTCGTTCAGCGGACCTCTGCCAGGTCTTCAATTCCACACCATAGTGGTGGATCGAGGCAAAACCCCACTGGACGAGCTTAGGCCATCTGTACGCCTACGTATTCCCGTAGTCCTCTAGCGATTGGTCACACTCTGTGCCTACCTCACCAACCACTTATCAACATCCAAGCTCATGCTTATACACCGTATGGCATAAGTAGAGCAGATCCCGCATAGGTTCTAGGCGTTAATGGGATTACCGGTATACTCAAGGGGTCAATATCGACGCCGAACCTCCGCGACACCATCATCGGAACCAGTTCTAACCACATTACCAACAACGCCCCCCAGGCCGTTTCCGCCTTCATCTTCCCTAAAGGCGAAAACCACTGTTATCTGGCGAGACTTGACGCTGGTCTTCCTGCGTCTATGGCTCAAGCTCGAACAACAGTTCCCTGTCGAGGGTGGTGCCCACGTCATTCGGCCGGTGCTGACGATAACCCCACGAGTATCGTAGGTACTATCAATGACGCTATTATGGAGGAAGAATATAGGGAGATCCAGAGGGCAAGCGGGTGGTAACAGGGAGAAGTTGGGGTAGCACCGCGGGTATTGGCGCATTCGAGGTCGTTGGTTGATTAAAGAAATAAGACGCCCACAAGGGGGAGGAGAAACGAAGCTGTTTTTTTTTTGACTCGGGTAAGGAAATTGTTGCTGCAGGAGACGTTGATGACGAGAGGGCTGCAAAAGCCCTGAGACCGACGAGTTAGACGCAGGATGATTTGGATCTTCCCTGTCCCAGTCCGTTGCTATTATTCTCCAAACGACCGTGTCCTCTGCGCCTTGTAAAAATGGTGCTGAGGAGGGTGAGGCCGGGCCAGGAGTAAACATTTGGCCATGGAAGGCTGAGAGAACAGCACTCGCCGCTGTCTAGGCGGATGATCGAGCCGGCTTCCTCAAATAAACGACGAGACTGTCCGCACACTATAAAGTCAAAAAAATTGGTATAAAGACCGCTGAAGGAAAATGAACAACCAACCATATTCATTCCTCACGGACCCAGTGCCACGGTCAACTCCACCCGTCAAATTCAACATACATTTCATCCCACAGTCGTGTTGGAGCTAAGCAAAATTGGATTTTCCATATCGTTTGAGAGGTTTGTCTTATCTGAAGAGGCAGATTTCTCCGTCGTAAGCGGAGGAGCCTCGGGTTGCACTCCTGGCGAAGGTCGACCGCCTCCGGCTTTGAGAGGGACATTCTTCTTTGAGTTACTTGACCCGTCACTGGCGATGCGAGGGAACATCGAGCTCGTTGGCGTGGGCTGGACATGGAAGCGTCCGGCTGAGTCCTGGCGGTAGTTTCGTGCTAGAAACTCTTCGTCGATTTGTCGTTCCCTCGGGTCGGCTTTGGTGCGCGAGCTGAAGTGCGATCCATCGGCAGAGACTTCGCCATTGCTCATACAGCCTAATTTCAGTGAAATGAGTGAAGTAGGCCATTCAACACAACTAATGGGTGGACGTACAGCAGGTTCGGCAGAGGTACGCAATTCCTGTTTCAATATCACCCATTTGACAGAATTAGATCGATGATTACGTGGAAGACAATAAGTACTGTAAATGGGCGATGTGGTGGTGGTTCTAAAGAAAGCTGATTGGTTGACATCGTGTTCTGGAACCGTTCAGGTCCCAGGGGCCAGGGTCTCGATTGGGAGGGATAGTTACTTTCTAAAGTTTCTGTCAAACATAACCATACTTGGCGAGTCTGAACCCAAATTTAGCAAGTCCCGCGGCTCCCGCCAAGACACAGGTTCCGAGTTCGTTCCACTTACCGTTTCATAATACGCTTGTCAGTTTCTCTCAAACCACCATGAATCCTTTTTCCCCCTTTCCAAATAGAGGACGCTGCATGGTTCGCTCTGAGAAAGATTTGCTCAGACAGCGACTATTGAAGGCTGAAGAAGAACTCGATATCCTTCGGCCTGAGAGGGACAAACTTAGGCAACTACTATCACAGGCTGAAGAAGAACTCGACATTGTTCGCTCTCAGAAGGACGCATTCAGACGACTACTCTCGGAAGTTGAATCCAAAAATCTTCAGAAAAAGCTTTCATACGTGGATGACTACGAAAGGGAAAAGATGAAGAGGATGAACCTCGTAAGTTTGCTGCGTACTCTTTTCGGAGGCGTGTTACGTCGGAGGATTCTTTGTGTAAAGGCTCAACAAAGGCCTATTTTTTAACAGGAAAAGAAGATGGGTCCTCGTATCCAGAGTCTGGCGTCGGGACCATCCTCCGTTTCTTTGAAGCGCAAGGCGACTAGCGATGAAATTTTGGTGGAAGATGATATCGTGGTTAGTCATGTTTTTAGCAGGTCAAAATTTGTCAATGATTTTAAATCACCCAGGTCATCGAAAGGAGCTCGATCAACAATGAAGAACTTGAAACCAAAGAGGAGCCAATTCTTGAATATATATCTCCCATTGAGGTCAAGGATGAACCTGTAAGCATCCAATGAATTGGCCACCTACGATTTCTACCTGTTAATTGCTCATTATTATAGACTGTTATTGAACTCAAGGATTTCACGCCTGAAAAATGTGAACAAATTGGAATCGGCAACTCTAGTGTTCTGCAGTCACAGCGACTCCGCTCGAAGCCAATTTTCGAATATATATCTTTGATTGAAGACCGGGATGGACCTGTAAGTGTGCAATGAATAGTGGCCATCATTCAATTTGCTTAAGTTAATATAGGCACCGAAAAGACAAAAGCTAGGGGATTCCGTGCGTATTGAAACTTTGGAGGATTAGGAATTTAAATTGATAAAATATAGAACGAAAATGCAAAAATTAATTATTTGTCTCCCTCCGACTCGGAGGTGCCTGCCATTGAAATAATAATTCCTTCGTCGTCATCGCCGTCGGTAACTTCCCCCGATGCGGCAGTTGTCGCCAAAAGTCCTCCCCCTGTCCATGTTTACATGTCGAATTTGCCCATGAAGTCAAACGTGAAACTCAAACGTTCGCCAATGTCTCCTAAGATAGAAAGCTCATCAAGCCTTCCGCTCCCCGCCATGCCCATTAAATCAACCAAACAAGCCGAGGGCGGTTGGTCACTCAGACCAAGCTTGGTCGCCAAATACCTTGGATCCACAAAAGTATTCCCAATTTACCCACCTCCCGTTGCGGTTCACATCTCCAGACCTGCCTTGAGTGAGGCCTACGGACTTCCAGGAATGGGTCTGTTGTGGGTATCGAAGAGCAAGCGCAACCCACTTCGCGTCATGATGCCAACTTACGAAGTCAACCCAGAGATGCCCCGGGCACCTGGCGAGCCTGGAATTCTCCTGAGCTGCCGCGAGGAGATGTGCAAGAATGGACCATGGACCCTTTTTGTCAAAGTTGGGGAGATCAAGGCAGTGAGGTGGAACTACGCTGGGGAATATATATCTCAGACAGTTGGTAGAATGTCGAAAGAGGATTTCCACTCGCAGGATGCGGCGGTATGTGGTTAATTTTTCCTTCGTGGTTGCCCCTCACGAATGCCTTGCAGGTCAAGAAGGTATGGGGCAAAAAGATTGCGAAACACAAGAGACATCTCGTGTACCGGAAACTTCGGGCTCGAATCACCATCCGGAAAGCCAATGGAAGAGACCCTACCGATGAGGAAACTGCAGATGAAGCTGCTCGCATCAAATCAAAAGATTACACCAGTTCTTTAACCTGGAAGGATGTTGTCAAGGCGTTTGAGCGGGGTGAGGAGGTACGCCCTCCATAAAATATCAACCATATTTGACTTATTCCTTCTTCCCAGTTCATTAACATTGTGAAGACTGAATGTGTTGCATATAATCACTCTCGTGCGAAGGAGTACGCACGATCCCAGAAGACGTACGAGGCCATCGTCAAGGCCGAGGTTCTCTTTTCTGATGCCGAGCGCAAGAGAAGCAGGGAGGCGAGGAAAAAGAAGAGACCCCTTGCGACTGTACCTGTGCCCTATGATGCCTCTATCATCCCAGAAAGGTTGGCCGGCGTGAGTGGCACTCATCAGGAGACTCTAGTCTCTTCGTCCTCAGCTGTGAGTACCCAAGGGCGTGTCTCTCGTCAAAGGAAGAAGAGTTATAAACTCATTGACTAACAGGTACAAAACACGGACTGGTTCTTTGGTGATAGCGATTTGACTGAACTCGACGAGTCTGCCTCCGGTTATTAACCCGGCTTTCAGAGCAATTTAGAACTGAACGTAGAAATCGCCTCTATATAATATTATAGCTATAGGCTACATGGACCATACCGATTTGAATAAATGAGCTTCTCCCAAACCGGCACGAGTCTATAAGTAGCCATAGGGGAATTGAAAGTCGAGAGGGCTTTCGAGATGGGCGGTCGAACAGGCTTCCTCCAAGAAACAACGACACTACTGTAAAGTGGAAAGAATACGTCGGGTAAAAACTCCTCGGAGAACGCAAACAATTAACCGGATCTACTCTCCATGATTAGCTGCGACAATTGTAATAGTCCAGCGATCAACTCACAGCAGAAATCCATGCAAAGTTCATGGGCGATCCATTTCGGACTGAACCAACAGGAGATATCTCGTTATTGCTTCTTTCGCCAACCTCGTCCTCCGCGGAAATTTCTGTGCCATCCTCGTGAAAGTACAACGATGCAAAACTCCCGCCAGTT